>LFEF01007789.1_pt1 | contig 89366 bp, 90 predicted proteins | sample 619371 | NCBI WGS metagenome assembly LFEF01 (sample SAMN03014291, study PRJNA259931) | freshwater metagenome | biome: lake; feature: waterbloom | place: China: Taihu Lake | collected 2006-08 | depth 0 m m
CTCCGCCGGTGCGGCGGCCTTCGGAGCCGCAGCAGCATCGGCACTTTCACCATCCTGCAGGAGGACGGCGATTGCGGTGTTGACCTTGACGTTTTCGGTGCCGGCAGCGACCAGGATCTTGCCGAGGACGCCTTCGTCCACAGCTTCGACTTCCATGGTTGCCTTGTCGGTCTCGATTTCGGCGATCACGTCACCAGACTTGATGGTGTCGCCTTCCTTCTTGACCCATTTGGACAGCGTGCCTTCTTCCATGGTCGGAGAGAGGGCGGGCATGAGGATTTCGATCGGCATGGGTTCCCTCCCCGATTAGAGCAGAATGTCGGTGTAGAGCTCGGATACATCCGGCTCCGGATCGGCCTGGGCGAAATCGGCCGAGTCGGCCACGATGTCGCGGACGTCCTTGTCGATTGCCTTCAGCTCGTCCTCGGTGGCCCAGCCCTTTTCCAGGAGACGGGCGCGGACCTGCTCGATCGGATCCTGTTCGGAGCGCATCTTCTGCACTTCTTCCTTGGAGCGATACTTGGCCGGGTCGGACATGGAGTGACCGCGATAGCGATAGGTCAGCATTTCCAGGATGATCGGACCCTTGCCCGAGCGGCAGTGCTCGACTGCCTGATCGGCCGCAGCCTTGACGGCGCGGACATCCATGCCGTCGACCTGGATGCCCGGAATGTTGAAGGACACGCCGCGCTGAGAGAAGTCGGTCTGAGCCGAGGCGCGCGAAACGGATGTGCCCATGGCGTAGCGGTTGTTCTCGATGATGTAGATCACCGGCAGGTTCCACAGGCGAGCCATGTTGAAGCTCTCGTAAACCTGGCCCTGGTTGGCCGCGCCATCGCCGAAATAGGCGAGCGAGACATTGTCATTGCCGCGATACTTGTTGGCGAAGGCAAGACCGGTGCCGAGCGACACCTGTGCACCGACGATGCCGTGACCGCCGTAGAAATGCTTCTCCTTGGAGAACATGTGCATCGAGCCACCCTTGCCCTTCGACAGGCCGCCGCGACGGCCGGTCAGTTCGGCCATGACGCCACGGGCGCTCATGCCGCAGGCCAGCATGTGACCATGGTCACGATAGCCGGTGATGACCTGATCGCCTTCCTTCAGCGCCATCTGCATGCCGACGACGACAGCTTCCTGGCCGATGTAAAGGTGACAGAAGCCGCCGATGAAGCCCATGCCATAGAGCTGGCCGGCCTTTTCCTCGAAACGGCGGATCAGCAGCATCTCGCGATAGGCCAGGAGTTCCTGGGCCTTATCGAACTCGACAATCGCTCCTTGAGTGAATTCTTTCTTGGCAGGCTTGGCCGAGTTTTTCCGACCGGTCGCAGTCGCAGGCTTGCGAGCCATGCATCCCTCCCATGGGTTATTATGGTCCAGAGTTGGGCACAGAATAGGGAAGAAAAACGACGGCGGCAATGCTATAAATGCATGGCTCACATTCGCCGCAAGCAACTGTAATAGAAGAAAAATTTACGATTAACTGGATTTCGGTTAATCAGAAATACGTGTTGAATATCACGATTTCATCCGGACGCGACATGTTCAGCTGATAGCGCGCCTTTTCATCAATGATGTCCTCGTCGAGCGAACCATCGCTGAGCAGACTGACCTCTTTTTCAAGGATGGTGCGCTGAGCCACGAGTTTCTCGAGCTCAGCCGCACGCTCCTGGCGGATGCGCTCAAACTGCTGGCCGGCTTTCAGGCCATAGTCACCGTGAACCGAGTGGTAGCCAAAATAGAAGAGGAAAGCGATGGTAACAGCAGGAAGAATGAGACGACCGTATTTTTTCTTTTTGTGATGTCTGGTCCACATGCCGACAAATGCCCTGAAACGCGAAACTTGTCGCAAGGGTAACGATCATGTCTTAACCGATCGTTGACCCTAATCGCAGGTGCAAAGAAAAAGCCCGCGCCGGAGGGAACCGGCACGGGCTTACAGCCAGAATAGGCGTCGATCAGCCGCGCAGGATCGAGGTGCCTGCGTAAACAGCCTGCGGACCGAGTTCTTCCTCGATGCGGATCAGCTGGTTGTACTTTGCGGTACGGTCGGAGCGGGCCAGCGAGCCGGTCTTGATCTGACCGCAGTTCGTCGCAACCGCGAGATCGGCAATCGTCGAATCCTCGGTCTCGCCCGAACGGTGCGACATCACGGCGGTATAGGCCGCGCGGTGGGCGGTCGAGACGGCGTCGAGGGTTTCCGAGAGCGAACCGATCTGGTTGACCTTGACGAGGATCGAGTTGGCGACGCCCATCTTGATGCCGTCGCGCAGGCGGGCCGAGTTGGTGACGAAGAGATCGTCGCCGACGAGCTGCACCTTCTTGCCGATCTTGTCGGTCAGCGCCTTCCAGCCATCCCAATCGTCTTCCGCCATGCCGTCTTCGATCGAGAAGATCGGGTACTTGGCAGCGAGTTCGGCGAGATATTCAGCCATGGCTTCCGGCTCAAGCGTGCGGCCTTCGCCTTCGAGAACGTACTTGCCGTCCTTGAAGAACTCGGTCGAGGCGCAGTCGAGCGCGATGTGCATGTCTTCGCCCGGACGATAGCCAGCCTTCTCGATCGACTTCATGATGAAGTCGAGGGCGGCAGGCGCAGAAGCGAGACCCGGGGCAAAACCGCCTTCGTCACCGACATTGGTGTTGTGGCCGTCGGCTGCAAGCTGCTTCTTCAGCGTGTGGAAGACTTCCGAACCCATGCGGACTGCGTCGCGGATGGTCTCAGCGCCGACCGGAACGATCATGAATTCCTGGAAGTCGATCGGATTGTCGGCATGGGCGCCGCCGTTGATGATGTTCATCATCGGAACCGGCAGGACATGGGCATTCGGGCCGCCGACATAGCGGTAGAGCGGCAGACCGGAGGACTGGGCGGCAGCCTTGGCGACGGCGAGCGAGACGCCGAGGATGGCGTTTGCGCCGAGGCGCGACTTGTTCGGCGTACCATCGAGCTGGATCATCAGATTGTCGATCTGGATCTGGTTTTCGGCATCATGACCGCCGATGGCGTCATAGATCTCGCCATTGACGGCTTCAACGGCCTTTTCGACGCCCTTGCCGAGATAGCGCTTGCCACCGTCTCGCAGTTCGACGGCTTCGTGCGCGCCAGTCGATGCGCCCGAGGGAACGGCTGCGCGGCCCATGCTGCCGTCTTCGAGATAGACGTCGACCTCTACGGTCGGATTGCCGCGGCTATCGAGAATTTCGCGGCCGATGATGTCGGTGATGGCAGTCATGTTCACTTCCTGATGGCTGGAACGGTTGGAACCTTTACCGCCCTCTCATAATCCAAGGGGCAGAAAATACAATGGCAGCTTCATGACAGGCCTCCGGCAAACTGCGGATGATACAACCCCGCCTTTCATTTTCATGTCAGATTTTACACCTCGAGTTTAAACAAATTTTAATCGATTAGTAATTGCCGACCCCTACAGTGAGCAAACATTCAGCCGGGGATAACTTGCTCGGCCCATTCACTGTGTTGGAGGACAGATGAAGATCAGCATTTCCCAGAGCATCACCCTGTTCGGCTGCGTCGTAGGCGCCGGCATCACGCTGGCGGTCGCTAGCAACCAGTATGCCCTGCGGGAATTGCAGGTGAACGGTCCCGCCTATCAACAGATCGTCAACGGCAAGGATCTGATTGCTGACATCCTGCCGCCGCCGCTCTTCGTCATCGAAGCCTATCTGCTTGCGACCGAAGGGGCGTATCACGAGGAACTGGCGCAAACCAATCTGGAGCAGATCCAGGCGCTCAAGGCCTCCTACGATCTGCGTCGCGACTTCTGGGCGGCATCTGACCTTGCCCCTGGTCTGCGTCAGAGCCTGAAGACCAACGCGATCGAGACCGCCGACAAGCTGTGGGCAATGATCGACAGCCAGTATGCCAATGCGATCCAGTCTGGTGATGCGGAGGTCAAGATGGCCGCGCTTGATGCAATGATGGACGCCTACAAGGCCCATCGCGACGCCGTCACCACGCTCGTCAACGAGGCCAACGCCTTCCTCGCCGAGGCCGAGCAAAATGCCGCAATTCAGTCGAGGCAGTTGTCTCGCCTTTCGGCCGCCATGGCAGCGCTATCAGGAATCATTCTGATCGCCGGGCTGTTTGCCCTGCGCAAAAGAGCGATTTCGCCCCTCAACGCGATGAAGGCCTATATGAGCAATCTTGCTCGTGGGGACTATTCGCAACCGGTGCCCTATGTGGAACGCGCCGACGAGATCGGCCAGATGGCCGCGTCCGTGCAGGTATTCCGCTCGGCGGCCATGGAGCGCAAGGCAATCCGCGAACGGCAGGAGGCCGAGCAGGCGCTGGCGACCGATCGCGAGCGCGCCGAGATGGAGGCTCGGGCAGCTGAGGACCGCCAGCGGGCGCGCGTCATCGACAGTCTGAGCATCGGCCTTGAAAAGCTCGCCTCTGGTGATCTGACGGTCGAGATTGCCGAGCCCTTTGCGCCCGACTACGAAAAGCTCCGGATGGAATTTAATGCCAGCATTCGGGCGCTTGCGCATACTCTCACGAACATCTCCAGCACGGTCGGCACCGTTCGATCGGGAGCGGACCATATTGCCAGCGGCACCAATGATCTCGCGCGGCGGACGGAAACGCAGGCGGCCTCGATCGAGGAAGCCGCATCTGCTCTCGACGAAATCACCGTGACGATCCGGACATCATCGGAGCGGGCACGCGAAGCCAACATGATGATGACTCGCACCAAGAAAAGCGCCGAAGTCTCGGCAGCCGTGGTGCGCGATGCGGTCGTTGCGATGGCCAAGATCGAGGAATCCTCGGCACAGATCGGTCAGATCATCTCGGTGATCGATGAAATCGCCTTCCAGACCAACCTTCTGGCGTTGAATGCGGGCGTCGAGGCGGCGCGGGCCGGGGAAAGCGGCAAGGGTTTTGCGGTCGTCGCGCAGGAGGTCCGGGAACTGGCCGGGCGCTCGGCGAGTGCGGCCAAGGAAATCAAGGCCCTGGTGGATGCGTCCGCAACCCAGGTCGGGGCGGGCGTGTCGCTGGTTAACCGCACTGGCGAGGCGCTTTCGGCCATCGATCAGGAGGTGCAGCAGGTGCACAAGCTCATCCATGCGATCGAAATGTCTGCCGCCGAACAGTCCAGCGCGCTGGCCGAAGTGAATGCAGCGGTCAACCACATGGACCAGGTCACCCAGCAGAATGCCGCCATGGCGGAAGAGGCCAATGCGGCCTGTCGCGATCTGAACGGTGAAGCGGAAAACCTGCGGCAAATGCTGGCACGCTTCGAGCTAAGCGGGCGCTCCTCAGTGCAGGCGCATCATCACGCAGGCTATCGCCGGGCCTCCTGATCCATCGCCAGGGCTGCCGTCAGGCAGCCTTGGCGATCTCGTCAAAGGCGATCAGCTTTTCGAGCAGCCGGCGCATGTCGGTGATCTTGACCATGTTCGGACCATCCGACGGCGCGTTGTCCGGGTCCTGGTGGGTCTCGATGAAGAGACCGCCGACGCCGACGGCCACGGCTGCGCGCGCCAGCGTCTCGACGAATTCGCGCTGACCGCCCGACGAGCCGCCCTGCCCGCCCGGCTGCTGGACCGAATGGGTGGCGTCAAAGACAACCGGCGCGCCCATGGCGGCCATGATCGGCAGCGTGCGCATGTCAGACACGAGTGTATTGTAGCCGAAAGATGCGCCACGCTCGCAGAGCAGCACGTTCGGATTGCCGGAGCCTGTGATCTTGTGGAGGACGTTCTTCATGTCCCAGGGGGCGAGGAACTGGCCCTTCTTGACGTTGATAGCGCGGCCGGTTTTTGCGGCAGCGACCAGGAGGTCCGTCTGGCGGCAGAGAAAGGCCGGGATCTGCAGGACATCGACGGTCGGGGCGACGGCGGCGCACTGCTCTTCCGTGTGGATGTCGGTCAGCACCGGAACTCCGAATTCCTTCTTGATGTCGGCGAAGACTTCCATCGCCTTTTCCAGGCCGATGCCGCGCTCGGCCGAGAGCGAGGTGCGGTTCGCCTTGTCGAAGGAGGACTTGTAGACGAGGCCGAGGCCAAGCTCGCGGCAGAGCTCGACGAGCTGACCGGCGATCATGAAGGCATGGTCACGGCTTTCCATCTGGCAGGGGCCGGCGATCAGGGCAAAACGGCCCTTCTGGGAGAAGACGGCCTTGGCCGAACCTTCGCCGACCACGACTTCCGAATTGGGGGAAACGCTCATTTCAACTCCTCGAAGGCGAAGGCGACGCCTTGCCCCTTTTCCGGCGCGACAACGAGGCGCGCGCCTGTTTTGTGATGGTGGACGCCATTAGCAGCGAGGCAGGCTTCTGTCACGCCGAGATCGGCGACGGCGACAACCACGGCAGCTCCGATCAGGCCTCGCTCCGCAAGAGCGGGCTTGAGCCCGTAATGGGCGTGGAAACCATCCGGGGTCAAAACCTCGACCGTCGCATTGGCGGTTGCGATAGACAGGCCAAAGGAATGGGCGGTGATATCCCGCTGCCAGAGGACCGTTTCCAGGAGATACTGGAAATCACTCGGGTTGTCTTCGACAAGGACCACCCGGGCAAGGCCGGCTGCACCGTTCGCATGGACCAGCAAGGCGCCACGATCGGTCGGAAGCGGGTTCACGCGCTCGCAGGCAAAGGCGAAGAAATCGGGCGCTCTCAGATCCGCAGCGAACGCAAGGCGAAAGGCCCCTTCCGCCGTCCTGCCATCCGGGAAGCGGAACTGGCGGGCAAACTCAAGGACTTCACCACCGCTTAGCCCCTGCTCCCGGTAATGCGCATCATCGGCTGCTGCACCCTCGGTCTTGACCACGATCGCAGACAGTCCCTCCCCGCGTCGAAAGCGGAAAGCCTGGTCGCGCGCAACGAACACATTGCCCGTGCGCGCCGCCTCAAGACAGTCTTCCCGGCTGCCGACAGCGAGCGGCTCGAGATAGGTATCATCGGAAAAGAAGACGCAGGCGTTTTCCGTGCCGAAGGGGTGACGCGCGTCGGCCGCGACGGTGAAACCCAGCCTGCCCAGGCGCTCCCGGCTCGAGTCGAGATCGACGATGGGCAGCACCAGGTGATCGATGGCGCGCGGAAGGGACAGGGGATCAGACATGGATTGCTCTCGCTTTTTCGGCCAACACTTAGGAACTGCGCGGCTGGCTTGAAAGGGCCTCAATGGCCTGACGCAATGCATCGATCTCCTGGCGCGCCTCACGCAACTCCTTCAGCACCTCCTCGTCGATCTTCTGGTGCAGAGCGAGAACCTCGATCTCCGCCTTCAGATTGATCTCGTAGTCCTTGGCGGCCATGAAGCGATCCCGCTCGGCTTGGCGGTTCTGGCTCATCATGATGATCGGCGCCTGAATGGCGGCCAGCATCGACAGAATGAGGTTCAGGAAGATGAAGGGATAGGGATCGAGCGACCTCGTCGTCAGGATCACCGTGTTGAGGATGACCCAGGCAACCAGAAACACCATGAAACCGATGATGAAGCTCCAGGAGCCACCGACGCGTGCGATGCTGTCGGCGAGCCGCTGCCCGAAGCTTGAGCCGGCGATGAAATCCTCGCCGGCATTGGTGGAAACAGTCCGCCGCTCGCGAGCGCGAATCAGCACCTTCTTTTCGGCTCTCGTCAGATCCGACGGCTGCTTGCCCAAAATGATCTTTTCGATGTTTTTCAACATGACCCCGTCCGGATCGCCCCGTCAGCGCAAGCTGCGGGCGCCAATTGCCGCCCGTTTCAGTTTTTCATCATGCGCTATCGCATTTTCTCACCGGCTGTTCACGGAAATTTATCCACTTGCGGAACACAAATGGAACATATAGTGTCTGTTCTGGCTTTGTTTCACCCTAGGGGCACCACATATGCTGACGCGCAAGCAACAGGAACTGCTTCTCTTCATCCACGAACGGATGAAGGAATCGGGTGTCCCGCCGTCCTTCGACGAAATGAAGGATGCGCTGGACCTCGCATCAAAATCCGGCATCCATCGACTGATCACGGCGCTTGAGGAGCGCGGCTTCATTCGCCGCCTGCCGAACCGGGCGCGAGCCCTTGAAGTGATCAAGCTTCCGGAGGCCTACACACCGAGCTTGCAGCCGCGCCGCGGGTTTGCGCCCAGCGTGATCGAGGGCAGCCTTGGCAAGACCCCGCCGCCGCCGGCGTCCGTCAAGCCAGCAGTCGAAAGCAACGGCTCGTCCGTATCCGTACCGGTCATGGGCCGGATTGCTGCTGGCGTGCCGATCTCGGCGATCCAGAACAACACCCACGACATCACTGTGCCTTCAGAGATGATCGGCTCGGGCGAGCACTACGCGCTTGAGGTGAAGGGTGATTCGATGATCGAGGCCGGCATTCTCGATGGCGATACGGTGATCATCCGCAACGCATCGAACGCCAATCCGGGCGATATCATCGTGGCGTTGGTGGACGACGAGGAAGCAACACTCAAGCGCTTCCGCCGGCGTGGCGCCTCGATTGCGCTGGAGGCTGCAAATCCGGCTTATGAGACACGTATCTTCCCGCCGGATCGCGTCAAGATTCAGGGCAAGCTGGTCGGCCTCATTCGCCGCTATCATTGAGCGCCACCGGCTTGTGGTCGATGGTTTGCGACGAGACCGGTCGGTGGGGGAACTCATGCACGGCTGCCGTCGAACCGCTGCGCCAGTCATAGAGCCGGTGCGTGGTCCATGGCCGCGGCGGACCGGTGAAGGCAGTGGTGACTGTCAGTTTCTGCTCGGTATCGCCAAGGCCTGAGATCTCGAGCGAGCCGGTTGCACGAAGGCTGGTCTCCGAAATCAGCAGCGCACCGGAGCGGCACTTCGTCATGCCTGTGCGCGCTGAAAGCACAACAATCTCCGCACGGTCGCAGGCCGCCCCGACGAGGTCGGGGCGCTCCAGCGTCATGAGTTTCGAGCCATTCTCCAATTCGATCACACAGGCCTGCCTGATGCAGCCGAAGTGTTGCCGGTCGGCCGAGGAAAGAAGCGCGTCGAGGGTCTCCTCGGCAGTCTTTCGCTGATCGGCCGAGAGTGTCTGGCCCGTCCCTCTCTCAGGCGGCGGGGGCAATTCGCCGATGGACAGAAGCATAATAGGAGGTATCGCCGCATCGATACCGAGCACCGGGCGCCATTGGTCGAAGATGAAGGCCGGCGGACGCGTCCGGTCGACGGCAAGGGTGATTGCATCGCCCTCCCCCATGCGCAGCGCCACAAGGCGTGCGTCCTCGCTGATCGTCAACTCGCCGCCTGGCAGCTTTGGACCTAGCCAGGTGATGACGAGCGTGACGATGATCAGCACCGTGCCGCAATGTCGAATGGGCGTTCGCAGCAGCGTTAGCAGCAGCATGCCGGCAATCGTGCCGAGCATGAAGACATCTGGCAAGCGCGGAAACACATAACCGCCGCCCCAGGCAGCAACCGTGTAGGCGACAGCGAGAACCAGCTCGAGCCCCTGCCCCATGACCCAGAAAAAAGGCGCATCGAGGCCGAATGGCATGAGCAGCATCGCGATGAAGCCAGAGGGCATCACCACGAGCGAGATCAGCGGCATTGCGGCGAGATTGGCTTCCAGACCATGAGTCGAGAGCCGGTGAAAGTGGCTGATGGCAAAGACGGCGGTGGCAAGCCCGCCGATCAGGGAGGTTGCGAGCGTGCCGCCGACGAATTTTGCGCAGCCAGCGGCGACCTTCATCTTCAGCGAGCGCGCCTGCGGTAGGATTGCGCGCGGCCGCGCCCGCCAGCCGGCATAACCGGCGATGAGCGCTGCGGTGGCTGCAAAGGACATCTGGAAGCTCGGCCCCATGACGGCGGAGGGCTGTGCCGCAAGGATCGCCGTCGCCGCCAGCGCTAGATTGTGCAGACTGACGGCCGGGCGATCGAAGAGCACCGCGCCCAACATGATGGCCGTCATCAGATAAGCGCGCAGCGCCGACACCTGGTAACCGGATATCAGGACATAGCCCGTCGTCGCCAGCAGGGCGCCAGCGGCCGCGATCTTCTTGACCGGGTATCGATGGGCAAAAGAGGGGAAGAGGCTGAGCAGACCGCGCAATCCAACGAAGAAGATGCCGGCAGCGAGTGCCATGTTCAGTCCCGAGATCGCCGTGATGTGGGCAAGGCCGGAGACACGCAGAGCCTCCGTTGCCTCCTCCGACATCGATCTGCGCTCACCGGTGATTATGGAGGCGGCAAAGGCACCGGGGTCCCCAGGCAAGACACTGCGGATCCGATTAGAGATGCGATCGCGGATCGAAAACAGGTTCTGATCGAAACGGGCGATCAGACCAGGGTCTTCGCCAAGCGCTGCAGCCTCGGCTCTTGGCGGGCCAAGGAAGAAACCGACAGCACCGATTCCTGCGAAATAGCTTTGGAACGCAAAATCGTTCATGCCCGGCAGTGCCGGACCCGAGGGTGGTGACAGTCGTACGCGGCCGGTCAATCCATCGCCGATGGCCGCCGGCATATGCTGGCTGCGCGCCAGAACCGATACCCGTTCGGGCGGGCGGCGGATGGTGGGTTCGATCGTCTGGGTGATGCGCAGCGTATAGCGCCATTCTCCGGAGGCGCCCTGCTCCCGGCGCTCGACAATCCCCGTGACCGTGGTCACCAGCGGCTGATCCAGGATCACGGTCGAGACGCGACGCGTTTCCCATGCCGCCAAGAGCATGCCGCACAGGCTTAAAGCTGCACTCCACAGAAGCATGCGGGCCACGGTCTCTTTCCTCGACGAGAGGAGCGCAAGGCCAAGACAGGCAAGCGTGAATCCGAGCACGGCGGCAGACGGCGGACGCGCGACGGAAAACCAGATTGCCGCACCAAGGCCGAGCCAGACGGGGACGAAGAGGAAAAAATGGCCATGCAGACTTTCGTCGGAGAGGCATTGCCTCAGGCTGCCTTGCACATGGGTCAAGCTGCGGGAAACAAGCGCCAAACCACCAGTCGCAGTCGGGCGCGAGACGAAACGATTGGCGGCAGGCCGTGACGGTTCCGTCCGGACCGGCTCGTCGCCGGGCCGAAGCCGCCCTTCCCCCTGTGTCTCCGCCACATGCACCATCGGGCTTGCCCCGCCAGAGGCCGCATCCGGCGCCAGAATAGGCGAAAATCGGAAACAATCAAAGCTTGCAATCCACCGCCGTCACGCGCTCTATCCGAGCTTCAAACGATTAGAACCGCTCGGTTCGATTGTTGCCGTTTTCGCGACGCACAATTTGCCCTTTGGATAGCTTGGCATTAACTTCGGTATCATATAGCTACATCGACACGCTTAACCGATGGCGGCTTTTTCAAGACGCCTTCCCGCCAATTCCGGAGGACAGCATGACGGACAAAAGCGCTACTTTGAAACTCGGGGACAAGACTGTCGACCTGAGCGTCAGGGCCGGCACGATCGGCCCCGACGTCATCGACATCGGCGCCCTTTACAAGCACACGGGTACGTTTACCTACGATCCGGGCTTTACGTCCACGGCATCCTGCGAATCCAAGATCACCTATATCGACGGTGACGAAGGCGTTCTGCTGCATCGCGGCTATCCGATCGAACAGCTGGCCGAAAAGGGCGACTTCCTCGAAGTCTGCTACCTGCTGCTCTACGGCGAACTGCCGACGGCTGCGCAGAAAAAGGATTTCGACTACCGCGTCACGCACCACACCATGGTGCACGAGCAGATGAGCCGCTTCTTCACCGGCTATCGTCGTGACGCCCATCCGATGGCCGTCATGGTCGGCACGGTCGGCGCTCTCTCGGCCTTCTACCACGACTCGACCGACATCACCGATCCGCATCAGCGCATGGTCGCTTCGCTGCGCATGATCGCGAAGATGCCGACGATCGCCGCCATGGCGTACAAATACCATATCGGCCAGCCCTTCGTTTATCCGAAGAACGATCTCGACTACGCCTCGAACTTCCTGCGCATGTGCTTTGCCGTGCCGTGCGAAGAATACAAGGTGAACCCGGTTCTGGCGCGCGCCATGGACCGCATCTTCATCCTGCATGCCGATCACGAGCAGAACGCGTCGACCTCGACCGTGCGTCTCGCCGGCTCGTCGGGTGCCAATCCCTTCGCCTGCATCGCGGCCGGCATCGCCTGCCTCTGGGGCCCGGCGCACGGCGGCGCGAACGAAGCAGCGCTCAACATGCTGCAGGAAATAGGCTCGGTCGACCGCATTCCGGAATACATCGCCAAGGCCAAGGACAAGAACGACCCGTTCCGCCTGATGGGCTTCGGTCACCGCGTCTACAAGAACTACGACCCGCGCGCCAAGATCATGCAGAAGACCATGTATGAGGTGCTGGAAGCGACCGGTCACGGCGACGATCCGCTGATGAAGGTGGCGCTCGAGCTCGAGAAGATCGCGCTCAACGACCCCTACTTCATAGAGAAGAAGCTCTACCCAAATGTCGACTTCTACTCGGGCATCACGCTGCGTGCGCTCGGCTTCCCGACGACCATGTTCACCGTTCTCTTCGCGCTTGCCCGCACCGTAGGCTGGATCGCGCAGTGGAACGAGATGATCGAGGACCCGCAGCAGCGCATCGGCCGTCCGCGCCAGCTCTACACGGGCGCTCCGCAGCGCGACTACAAGCCGCTCTCCGAGCGCTGAGACGCAACGACGTCGAACGACTTCAGGAAGGCCGGCTCGTCCGGCCTTCTTGCGTTTTGGCGCCCATTCCTGCGCCAAGGCTCCGAAGGGCGATCAAACTCCCCGTGAAGGCTACGCATTTCGGCAGCACATGCCTTCATTTCCCGAAAGCTTTGTTCTAAGGAAGTCAACCTGCTTCGTCCCGGACGAAGGTTTACAATGAGGTTTATGCGTCCCGATGCTCGTCTTCATGCGAAAAGCTTCCCGAACCGTCTTTGCCAAGGCGCTGTTGTTGATACTGGTTGTGTCCTTCGGCGTCTGGGGCGTTTCGGCATCCTTGTTCAGCAACACGTCCGACACCGTCGTTGCCGTTGGTGACCAGACCGTCTCCTCCAGCGACTTTGCCTTCGCCTATCAGCGGCAGGTCGCGGACCTGAGCAACCGCTTCGGCATGCAGCTCACAACCGAGCAGGCGCGTGCTTTCGGTGTCGAGTCCCAGGTGTTTTCGCAGTTGGCCGCCGGTGCAGCACTCGACCAGCTTGCAGCAGACATGAACCTCGGTCTCTCGCAGGATCGCCTGGCGCAGCTGATCGCCGATGATCCTGCCTTCAAGAACGCGGCCGGCAATTTCGATCGGGCCCTGTTCTCGTCGCGCCTGCGCAATGCCGGCCTGCGCGAGGACGATTACATCGAAGAGCGTTCCAAGGTCGCTATCCGCAGCCAGATCGTCGATGCAACGGCTGACGGCTTCGTAGCTCCCAAGGTTCTGGTCGATGCGATCAAGGCCTATCGCTACGAGAACCGCGACATCAACTACGTCCTGCTGACGAATGCCAATATCGAGCCGATCAAGGCGCCGGATGACGCAACGCTTGCGGCCTGGTTTGAAACCACGAAGTCCGGTTATCGCGCTCCGGAATATCGCAGCTTCAGCTATGTGAAGCTCGAGCCCGCCGACATCGCCGACAAGGCGTCGATCACGGAAGACCAGATCCGTGAGGACTACGAGCGCCGCAAGGCATCTTACGAGATTGCCGGCACCCGGACGATCGAGCAGCTCTCTTTCGAAAACCGCGAAATGGCGGAGGCAGCCCTTCAGGAGCTGCAGAACGGCACGAGCTTCGATCAGCTCGTCACCGATCAGGGAAAGACTGCAAGCGACGTATTGCTCGGTGACTTTACCCGTGACCGCCTGCCGGATCCGGCGCTGGCCGAGGCTGCCTTTGCCGTGACTGCAGAAGGCGGCACCACAGGCGTCGTCGACGGCGCACTTGGACCGGTCATCCTGCGCATCACCAATATCAAGGAAGGCCGCACGCAAAGCCTTGACGAAGTCAAGGAAGAGATCCGCGAAGCGCTGGCCGAGGCTGCCGCGATTGCCGACATTACAGCCGTGCACGACCAGTTCGAGGACCTGCGCGCAGGTGGATCGACGCTGAAGGAAGCCGCCGATCAGTTGAAGCTGCAGACGGTCACCGTCACGGATATCGACCGCCGGGGGCTCGACACTCGGGAAACGGAAGTTGCCGGCATTCCCGAGCGCGACAAGCTGCTTGATGAAGTCTTCCGCACCGACATCGGCGTCGAAGCCCTTCCCGTCAATCTCGGCAGCAGCGGCTTCATCTGGTTCGAAGTGACCGACATCAAGGCGGAACGTGACCGCGAACTCTCCGAAGTTCGCGAAAAGGCCGTGGCCGACTGGACAGCCGAGCAGCAGCGCATCGCCCTCGGCGCCAAGGCCGAAAGCCTGCGCAAGCGGATCGCTGATGGCGGCACGCTTGAAGAGATCGCAACGGAACTTGGCGTCGCGGTGGAGAGCAAGGCCGGGATCACGCGCCGCAGCGAAGATGCCGTTCTCGGCCCGACGGCGATCCTTGCCGCGTTCTCCGGCCCGCAGGGCACGGTTGCCACGGCTTCGGGTGCCGACCCTTCGACGCAGATCCTGCTGTCGGTGACGGCCGTTCGCGACCAGCCCACGGGCGGCGTTCCGCTCGGCGAAGACGAGCAGATCGCCCAGATGGCCAATTCCGCCGGCGACGACATCCTGGACCAGATGGTCGGGCAGCTGCAGGCGGAATACGGCGTGACGATCAACCAGACGCTGGCCCAGCAGGCGATCGTCCGCTAAACGTCGGCACAGGGGGAGCTGCAGTATGTCCGGGTTGAAGCCCTTCATCGCCAAGATCGCCGCGCGCCAGCCGCTGACCCGGCAGGAAGCGAGCGACGCGTTCGAAATCCTGATGTCGGGCGAAGCCAGCATGGCGCAGGTCGGCGGCTTCCTGATGGGTCTTCGGGTCCGCGGCGAGACTGTCGACGAAATCGCCGGTGCCGTCTCCATCATGCGGCAGAAGATGGTGCCGGTGGATGCTCCCGAGGATGCCATCGACATCGTCGGAACCGGCGGTGACGGCACCAACACCTACAATATCTCGACGCTGGCTGCCCTGATCGTGGCCGGCGCCGGAGTGCCCGTTGCCAAGCATGGCAACCGGGCGCTGAGCTCGAAGTCCGGCACCGCAGACGCCCTCTCACAACTCGGCGTCAAGCTCGACATCGAGCCCGACCTTATCTCCCGCTGCGTTCGCGAAGCCGGTATCGGCTTCATGTTCGCGCAGCTACATCATCCGGCCATGCGCCATGTCGGCCCCGCTCGCGTCGAACTCGGCGCGCGCACGATCTTCAACATCGTCGGTCCGCTATCGAGCCCGGCGCGGGTCAAGAAGCAGCTCTTCGGCGTCTATTCGCCGGAATGGCTGATCCCCGGCGCGGAAGCCCTGCGGGACCTCGGCCTGACCAGCGCCTGGATCGTGCATGGCAGCGGTCTGGACGAGATCACCACCACAGGTCCGAGCCAGGTTGCGGAGCTGAAGGACGGCGAGATCCGGACCTTCGAACTCACCCCCGGCGATTTCGGCGTTGCAACCGTTCCGCTCGACGCGATCCGGGGTGGTGACGGAGCCGTCAATGCCGCAGCGCTTCGCGATGTGCTGGGCGGCGCCAAGACGGCCTATCGTGACGTGGCGCTCTGCAACGCAGCTGCTTCTCTGATCGTGGCCGGCAAGGCCGGTGATGTCACCGAGGGTATGCATCTCGCCAGCCAGTCTCTGGACACCGGCAGTGCGGCGCGTGCACTCGAAACGCTGATCGCCATTTCAAATTCCGGCGCTCAAGGGTAACCTTTGATCATGACCGATATCCTGAAGCGCATCGAAACCTACAAGCGCGAAGAAATCGCGGCCGCCAAGGCCGCTGTGTCGCTTGCTGAACTCAAGGACCGGATCGCGGGCCAAGACGCGCCGCGCGGGTTCTACCGCGCGCTTGCGCGGGCCCGGGACGAAGGCCGTTTCGGCCTGATCGCCGAGATCAAGAAGGCGAGCCCGTCCAAGGGCTTGATCCGCCCGGATTTCGATCCGCCATCCCTGGCTGCAGCCTATGAGGCCGGTGGTGCTGCCTGTCTTTCTGTACTCACGGATACACCGAGCTTCCAGGGCGCCCCGGAATTCCTGACTTCAGCGCGCAAGGCCTGCGCGCTTCCGGCGCTGCGCAAGGATTTCATGTTCGACGCCTACCAGGTCTATGAAGCCCGCGCCTGGGGCGGTGACTGCATTCTCCTGATCATGGCTTCCCTGTCGGATGGCGAAGCGACGGACCTTGAGGCGGTTGCCTTTGAACTCGGCATGGACGTGCTGATCGAAGTGCATGATGCTGACGAGATGGAACGGGCGCTGAAGCTCAAGTCGCCGCTGGTCGGGATCAACAATCGCAATCTGCGGACTTTCGAGGTGAGCCTCACCGTGAGCGAAGAACTGGCGCCGATGGTGCCTGCCGATCGACTGCTCGTCGGCGAAAGCGGCATCTTCACTTACGAGGACTGCCAGCGACTTGAGACGTCCGGCATCACCACCTTCCTCGTCGGCGAGAGCCTGATGCGCAAGGACGATGTGACCGAGGCAACCCGGATGCTGTTGACCGGCAAGACCGGCGCACTGGCTGCGGAATGACGACCGGGTCGAATGGTCTGACACATATCGGCGCCTCCGGCGAGGCGCATATGGTCGATGTTTCGGCCAAGGATGACACGGTTCGAGTGGCCGTGGCCGAAGGCTTCGTGAAGATGAAGCCGGACACCCTTTCGACGATCCGGGATGGCAACGCCAAGAAGGGCGACGTGATCGGAACGGCCCGTATCGCCGGGATCATGGCTGCCAAGCAGACGGCCAATCTGATCCCGCTCTGCCATACCCTGATGCTGTCCAAGGTGACCGTCGATATCACCGAGGATGCACAACTCCCCGGTCTCCGCGTCGAGGCGACGGTCAAGCTCACCGGTAAAACGGGGGTGGAGATGGAGGCCCTGACTGCCGTCTCCGTGACCTGCCTGACGATCTACGACATGGCCAAAGCCGTGGACAAGACCATGGAGATCGGCGGCATCCGCGTCATGGAAAAGAGCGGTGGCAAGTCGGGCGACTTCCGCCATCCGGAGCGAGGCTGATGTCGCTCCTGCCGGTCGAGGACGCGCTCTCACGGCTTCTCGCCGCAGCGCGACCGATTGCCGAGACTGAGCAGGTTTCGCTGCATGAGGCCAACGGCCGGGTGCTGGCCGCCGATCTGACTGCCCGCCTCACCCAGCCTCCTTTCGATGCCTCGGCCATGGACGGCTATGCGCTGCGTGCTGAAGACACCGCCGAAGTCGGGTCCATTCTCATGGTCGTTGGCGAATCGGCAGCCGGGCATGGTTTCTCCGGAACCGTCGCTTCGGGCGAAGCCGTGCGTATCTTTACCGGGGCCCCCGTTCCGGCAGGTGCTGACAGCATTCTTCTGCAGGAGGATGCCGAAAAGCTTGAGGGCGGGCGCATCCGCACCCAATTCGCCGTCACCAAAGGACGCCATATTCGACCGCGTGGGCAGGATTTTGCCGAGGGTGATGTCGCGCTGTCTCAAGGTCTCAGCCTCGATTTCAGCCATCTCACGCTTGCGGCTGCGATGAACCATGCGGCACTTCCCGTCTTCCGTCGCCCGCGAGTCGCGATCCTCGCCACGGGCGATGAACTGGTCTCTCCCGGGACTACCCCCGGCCCGAGCCAGATCATCGGCTCCAACACCTTTGGCATTGCAGCGCTTGCCCGCGATAATGGCGCCGAGGTCATAGATCTCGGCATCGTCGCCGACAACCGGGACCTCTTGCTTGAGGCGATCGAGCGGGCGCGTTCCAGTGGTGTGGATGTTCTTGTGACCCTCGGCGGCGCCTCGGTCGGCGATCACGACCTGGTACAATCGACGCTCCTGTCCGCCGGAATGGAACTCGATTTCTGGCGGATTGCCATGCGCCCAGGCAAACCGCTGATGGTCGGTCGGCTGGGTGCGATGCAGGTGCTGGGGCTGCCCGGCAATCCGGTGTCCAGCCTCGTCTGCGGGCTGCTGTTCCTGGAGCCGCTCCTCTGCCATCTCGGACATCGTCTGCCGCCTCGTCGGATGGCCTCGGCCACGCTGCGCAACGCCATACCGGCCAATGACAAAAGGCAAGACTATGTCCGCGCCAGGCTGACAGATCGAGACGGCGAGCTGCCTTTGGTCGAGAGCTTCGGCAAGCAGGACAGCTCGATGATGCGGATATTCTCGCAGTCGGACTGCCTGATCGTCAGGCCGCCGCATGCGCCTGCGGCTGAAACGGGTGAGACTGTCCCGGTGATGCTGCTCCGGCCCTGAACGCACCCAACAACCGTCCAGAACGCGATTGGAAGCAAAAGACCCGGCACTCAGGCCGGGTCTTTGCATTTGTCTTATGTCGTTTGTCTCAGACCAGTCGGCTCTGTTCCAGCGCCGCGCCGATGAAGCTCGCAAAGAGCGGATGCGGATCCAGCGGACGGGACTTCAGTTCCGGATGGTACTGCACGCCGATGAACCAGGGATGGTCGGGATATTCGACCGTCTCCGGCAGCAGGCCGTCCGGCGACATGCCGGAGAAGACCAGGCCGCAGGATTCCAGGCGGTCCTTGTAGTCGACATTGACTTCGTAGCGATGGCGGTGACGCTCGGAGATGTCGGTCGAGCCGTAGATCTCGGAGATCTTGGTGCCCTTCTTCAGCGCCGCCTTGTAGGCGCCGAGACGCATGGTGCCGCCGAGATCGCCCGCTGCGGAACGCTTCTCGAGCTCGTTGCCCTTCATCCACTCCGTCATCAGGCCGACAACCGGCTCATCGGTCTTGCCGAATTCGGTCGAGGACGCATTTTCGATGCCGGCGAGATGACGGGCGGCTTCGACGACCGCCATCTGCATGCCGAAGCAGATGCCGAAATAGGGAACCTTGCGCTCACGAGCGAACTGGGCAGCCAGGATCTTGCCTTCCGAGCCGCGCTCGCCGAAGCCACCGGGCACGAGGATGCCATGAACTTTTTCAAGCCATGGGGCCGGATCTTCCTTTTCGAAGATCTCCGACTCGATCCACTCAAGCTTCACCTTCACGCGGTTGGCGATGCCACCGTGATAGAGCGCTTCGATGAGCGACTTATAGGCATCCTTGAGGCCGGTATACTTGCCGACGATCGCGATGGTGACTTCGCCTTCCGGCGTGCGGATACGGTTGCAGACTTCTTCCCAGGCATCCAGACGTGGCTTCGGCGCCGGCTCGATTCCGAAGGCGGCCAGAACCTCGTTGTCGAGGCCTTCCTTGTGATAGGCCATCGGCACGTCATAGATGTTGGCGACGTCAAGGGCCTGGATCACGGCGCTTTCGCGCACGTTGCAGAACAGGGACAGCTTGCGCCGTTCGGCCTGCGGGATCTCGCGATCGGCGCGGACGAGCAGGATGTCGGGATGGATACCGAGCGCCTGCAGCTCCTTCACCGAATGCTGTGTCGGCTTGGTCTTCAGTTCGCCCGCTGCCGGGATATAGGGCATCAGGGTCAGGTGCACATAGACGGCGGTACCGCGCGGCAGGTCGTTGCCGAGCTGGCGGATCGCTTCCATGAAGGGCATGGCTTCGATGTCGCCGACGGTGCCACCGATCTCGCAGATGACGAAATCATACTCGTCATTGCCTTCAACGACGAAGTCCTTGATCTCGTTGGTGACGTGCGGAATGACCTGAACGGTTGCGCCGAGATAGTCGCCGCGGCGTTCCTTGTCGATGATGTTCTTGTAGATGCGACCGGTGGTGATGTTGTCGGTCTTGGTGGCCGAGCGCCCCGTGAAGCGCTCGTAGTGACCGAGATCGAGATCGGTCTCGGCGCCGTCGTCGGTGACGAAGACTTCGCCGTGTTGAGTCGGGCTCATGGTGCCCGGGTCAACATTGAGGTAGGGGTCCAGCTTGCGCAGACGCACGCGGTAACCCCGTGCCTGCAACAATGCTCCGAGTGCCGCGGCCGCAATTCCTTTGCCAAGAGAGGAAACCACGCCGCCAGTGATGAATACATATCGCGCCATGGGCTTCACCGGATACCGTTTCAGATTCGATTCCGCCAGCCCCAATCGGGCTTGTCCCAAATTTTTCGTGAACAGGGCGGAATATGCACAAAAGAAAACCGGCGGACCCTTGAGCCCGCCGGAGTGATGGAAGTCGTTCCGATCAGTTGTTCGGAACGGCGTTGGGGTCTGCCGCCGGGGCGGGTGCTGCCGGCGTTGTAGCTGGCGCTGCAGGCGTGGAGCCAGCCGGTGCGGTCGTCGACGGCAGAGCCGGTGCTGCGCCCGGGAGCTGGTCGAGAACGCTGCCGCCGCCCTGCGTCGTGCCGTTACCGGCCGGGATGCGGTCAAGAATGTCGGTCGGACGCGACTCATGACGCGCCAGGATGCCGAGCGCCAGCGATATGACGAAGAACAGCGTCGCAAGGATCGCCGTGGTCCGGGTCAGGGCATTGGCTGTGCCACGTGCCGACATGAAGCCCGATCCGCCGCCGATGCCGAGACCACCGCCCTCGGAGCGCTGGATGAGGACGACGCCGATCAGGGCGACGACGACCATGAGGTAGATAACGAGCAATACGGTCTGCATGGAATGTCCATCCTGCCCTGTCAGGGCAAAATCAATGAGGTTGGCGGCTCTTTACATGAGAGGACCGGGCTTTGAAAGCCCCTCTCCCGCTTTTCGAGGCTTTCGCCTTCAGGCAGTCAGTTCCTCGTAGACCCGGTATATGGCGAGAAAATCAGCCGCCTTCAAGCTTGCGCCACCAATCAGGGCGCCGTCGACATTCTCGACCGCCATGAGTTCGCGGGCATTCGACGGCTTGACCGAACCACCATAGAGTAGCCGCATCTTCTTGCCTTCCTCGCCGAAGCGCTTGACGAGCTCGGCGCGCAGGAAGGCATGGGCTTCGGCGACATCGCCCGTGGTCGGCGTCAAGCCCGTGCCGATCGCCCAGACCGGTTCATAGGCAATCACGGTGCGTTCCGCCCGGGCTCCATCCGGAACCGATCCGGCGAGCTGGCGCTTCAGGATGTCGAGCGTCTGGCCCGACTTGCGCTCTTCGGCCGTTTCGCCGATGCAGATCACGGCAGTCAGATCTGCTTTGAATGCGGCCTCTGCCTTGGCACGCACCAGGTGATCGGTTTCGGCATGGTCGGTGCGACGCTCCGAATGGCCGACGATGACATGGGTAGCGAAGCAGTCCGCGATCATTTCGGCTGAGAGATCGCCGGTATGGGCACCCGACGCGTTCTGATGGCAATCCTGCGCACCGATTTCGAGCGGGCTTTCGGTGCAGAGCGCGGTTGACACATAGAGCAGGGTCGCCGGCGGGCAGATCAGGCTGTCGACCTTGTCGGACAGCGGTCCCTGCACACCTTCTGCGATCGCTTTGATCTGATCAAGCGAAGCCCGCGTGCCGTTCATCTTCCAATTGCCCGCAACCAGCGGACGAACATCCGGTGTCATGTCGTGAAAAACCCCTATTTCGCTTTTGCGAAGTAGCAAATCTGAACCTGTATGGAAAGATTATGCAAATGGATTGGCCGCTTTATCGGGCGATATGGTGAAAATGTGAACCTTCGCCGCCCGTATAACCGGCAATGCGTCACGGTCAGCGGATCAGCCAGTTGAGAACAGCCCGCCAATCCGTCATCCGGACAGGTGTGCCATGGGACCCGGTCTCGAACAGCGTGAAGCGAACCGGTTGGCCGGCGGCCCTCAGCTTCCGGTAGATGGAGATCTGGTCATCGGCGGCATAGACGCTATCGCGGCTGCCGTGGGTGAACCAGATTGGCAGCTTGGCCTTGGCGGCCGCACTCTTCGGCAGAGCCGGATCGGGCGCACCACCGAGGATCGCCATACCGGAGAGTTTCGCGACGGTTGCCGGATCGCGCGACAGACCCCAGCAGATGAAACTGCCCATGGAGGCGCAGGCAAGGACGACGGGCTTTCCACCGGACTGGGTCGCGGCATGGGCGACAAGTGCGGCAACCTCTGCCACGCCCTTGTCGTCGAAGCTTCTGACCGAGGGGGCGTAGTATGTTCCGCCGTTTTCCGCGGCGAGGTTCTTTAGGCGATTGAAGTTGCCGCCGAAACTGATGTCGTTCAGTCCGAGACGCCGGTCGCCGCCCCGCCCGTGAATGAAGATCACGGTGAAGGCCTGGCCCTCATCGCGACCGACGCGTCCGACCTCCATCGGCCCCGTCGAAAGCTCCAGGGTCTGGTTTTCCTGAACCCGCCGAACCTTGAGGGAGACGTAGCGATCCTTCACGCGGCGCTCGGGAATGCTGTCACGACCGTTGATGTCCCGCAGCTCGTCGTAGTCGACACGGGTAAAGTCGCCGCCATCCAGCGATTCAATCACCGTCTGCGCCGAGAAAAGCTCGTCCTTGAAGGGTCCCACCGTCTCGGCGCGGGCACTGGCGAGAAATAGAAACGGAAAGAGAACGCAGGAAATCGCCGCAGTGCGGAAATGAGCTGTGGACATCTGCATGGAAGATGGGTTTCCTCTCGGCCCGCGCTTGCCTTCGCGAAATGGCCCACGCAAAGCTGGCCCGAATTCAACATGCGCCGGCTGTCTGCCCCTTCGCGCCTGCCCTGCCCTTCTGGCACAATCCGACTGATTCGCAACAGCGACGGGCCTGGAGCGGCGGCTTTCCGAAGGGGCCGCAGACCCGGCAACGAACAGCAACAGAGTATCGAACGACGCCATGGACGACAACGATCTCTTTTCCGGCATGCCGATCGACCGCAAGGTTGAGGCAGAACCGACGCCCTCGCCCTCCCCGGCGCCGGTCGCCCGACCCGCTGCCCCTGCTCCGACGCCCGGTGCGGAAGAATACGGCGCATCTTCGATCCGCGTTCTCGAGGGGCTCGAGCCGGTGCGCATGCGCCCCGGCATGTATATCGGCGGGACCGACGAGAAGGCGCTGCATCACCTCTTTGCCGAGGTCATCGACAACTCGATGGACGAAGCTGTTGCAGGCCACGCGAACTTCATCGACGTGCATCTCGATGCCGAAGGTTTCCTGACGGTCACCGATAACGGCCGTGGCATCCCGGTCGAACTGCATCCGCAGGTGCCGGGCAAGTCGACGCTCGAAGTCATCATGACCAAGCTGCATGCCGGCGGCAAGTTCGACGGCAAGGCGTACGAGACCTCTGGCGGTCTGCACGGCGTCGGCGTGTCCGTCGTCAATGCGCTGTCCGACCTTCTCGAAGTCGAGGTCGCGCGCAATCGCAAGCTCTATCGCCAGCGCTTCTCCCGCGGCGTACCGCTGGGCGGGCTCGAGGAGCTGGGCGAAGTCCACAATCGTCGCGGCACGCGGGTGCGTTTCCACCCCGATCCGCAGATCTTCGGCGACCATGCGAAATTCGATCCGGGCCGGATCTTCCGCATGGCGCGGTCCAAGGCCTATCTCTTTGGTGGCGTCGAGATCCGCTGGTCCTGCGATCCCGGCATGGTACCGGAAGGCGGCGAGATCCCGGAAAAGGCGGTCTTCCACTTCCCCGGAGGTCTGAAGGACTATCTCGCTGCCACACTCGGCAAGGAATTCACGGTTACCCGCGAGATCTTCGCCGGCAAGACGGAAAAGACCGGCGGGCACGGCGCACTGGAATGGGCGATCACCTGGTATGGTGGCGATCCACAGGTCCACTCCTATTGTAACACCATCCCGACGCCCGAAGGCGGCACGCACGAGGCGGGCCTTCGCATTGCGCTGACCAAGGGCCTGAAGAACTACGCCGAACTGACGCAGAACAAGCGGGCGCAGCAGATCACCACCGACGACGTGATGATCTCGGCGGTCGGAATGCTCTCGGTCTTCATTCGCGAGCCGGAATTCGTCGGCCAGACCAAGGACAAGCTCGCGACCGTCGAAGCCCAGCGCATCGTCGAAAACGCGCTGCGCGATCCCTTCGACCATTATCTTGCCGACAATCCGAACGAGGCGGCAAAGCTGCTCGACTGGGTGATCGAGCGAGCCGAAGAGCGCCTGCGTCGCCGCAAGGAAAAGGAAGTCAATCGCAAGACGGCCGTGCGCAAGCTGCGCCTGCCGGGCAAGCTTGCCGACTGCTCGCAGAATACGGCCGAAGGCGCTGAGCTCTTCATCGTCGAAGGTGACTCGGCCGGCGGCTCGGCCAAGCAGGCGCGCAACCGCGCCAATCAGGCCATTCTGCCACTGCGTGGCAAGATCCTGAACGTCGGTTCGGCAAGCCGCGAAAAACTGATGGCCAACCAGCAGATCGCCGATCTGATCCAGGCACTCGGCTGCGGTACGCGTTCAAAGTACCGCGAGGAAGATCTGCGCTATGAGCGCATCATCGTCATGACCGATGCCGACGTCGACGGTGCGCATATCGCGTCGCTGCTGATTACCTTCTTCTACCAGGAAATGCCGGAGCTCATCCGCGGCAATCATCTCTATCTTGCGGTGCCGCCGCTTTATGTCATCCGCCAGGGTGCCAAGACGGTCTATGCCCGTGACGACGCGCACCGCGCAGAGCTGATGGAAACGGTGTTCAAGGGCAAGAAAGTCGAGATCGGCCGTTTCAAAGGTCTCGGTGAAATGATGCCGGCGCAGCTCAAGGAAACCACCATGGATCCGGGCAAGCGGACCTTGCTTCGTGTCGAGATCGACGATGTCGATTTCGAAGGCACGCGTGACGCCGTGGACGCGCTGATGGGGACGAAGCCGGAGGCCCGCTTCCGGTTCATCCAGGATCGCGCGGCGTTCGCGGAAAATCTCGACATCTGAGGTCATTAGACCAATGAGGGCATGCCGCGCCGCTTGTCTCCCGGACGATAATGCTCCATATGCAGGGCAGCTTTAACGGGACATTCCAGATCGTGAGCCAGGCTGATATCCAGACCCCGTCGAAAGGGCCGCGTTGGCTCGGGCAGGCGACGGCCAACCGCATTGCCCTGATTACGCCGATTTCCGTCGCGCGCTGGCTGCTGGTGCTGATCGGCATAGCGGCGATCTATTTCTTCCATGGTTTCGTCGTGCCGGTTCTGGCGGCGCTGGTCATCGCCTTTGCCAGCTGGCCGCTTTATCGCCGCCTCCTGGATCGGATCGGCGGCAATACGACGATTGGCGCCACCATCGCACTCACCGCGATCCTGATGTTCCTGATCATCCCGATCGGCATCGCGATTTCCTATGCCGTGGACGAAATGCGCCAGTGGATCAGCTGGGCGGTGCAGGCAAACGAGACCGGCGCACCGCCGCCGGCTTGGATTGCCGCCCTTCCCCGCATCGGTGACTGGCTTGCCACGCAATGGAACGAGCATATCGGGCAGCCGGGCGCGATTGGTGAGCTTATCCAACTGGTGAGCGGCGCCAATATCGGCAACATCTATCGCGCCGTAATCGCCGCAGGAGATGGTCTGTTCCATCTGGTGCTGACGCTCCTCTTCATGCTGATCGCCCTATTCTTCGTCTATCGCGATGGTGCGAACTTCTCGCGTCAGCTCGACCTGCTCGGCGAACGCATTCTGCCAAACCGATGGGAACGCATTTCCCGCGTCGTTCCGGCAACGATCAGCTCGACCGTCACCGGCATGACCCTGATCGCCATCGCCGAGGGTATCATTCTCGGCATCGCATACTGGCTGGCCGGCGTCCCCTCGCCCGTCACCTTGGGCGTGATCACCGGCGTCATGGCCCTCATTCCGGGCGGTGCACCGCTCTCGTTCACGCTTGTCTCGATCTACCTTGTCGCCAGCGGTTCGCTTTTCGAAGGTGTTGCTCTCTTCGTCTGGGGTTCCGTCGAGCTTTTCATCGTCGACAAGACGGTGCGTCCGAGGCTTGTCGGCGGGCCGATCCAGCTTCCGTTCCTTCCGACCTTTTTCGGCCTTGTCGGCGGCGTGAAAACAATGGGTTTCCTGGGTCTGTTCCTTGGACCGGTGCTCATGGCGCTGCTGGTATCGATCTGGCGGGAGTGGATCCGCGAGGTCGAACTGTCCGACGAGGATCCTTCCATGGAGGCTCAGGGTGAACTGGATCTGGTGCATCAACCGGAGCCGGAACCACGGCGGCTTTCAACGGGATAGCGGACATTAGATCGCCGGTTGGCATTCCAAGGCTCTCCGGTAAGACGTCTTGAGCACGCGGCGGTGTCGGAATTGGCTCCTCCGCCCAGCGCCTTGCTTTGGCTTCAATCCTTTTGTTTCGTCTTGTTGCCAACTGCATCGCCGGGAGACCAGACATGAAGACCGCCCTGATCATGATGACAATTCTCGGCTGCGACGACAGCGTCAGCCAATGCGAATTCGTCGAGACACCGGCAGAACGTTATGTCTCCATCGAACTGTGCAATGCAGCCTCGGAGCAGGTTTTGGGACGCTACACCAATATCGGCTATCCGACGGCCGTAGCCGTCTGCCAGATGCCGCCGCCTGACATCACCGAAGCTCTTGCCGCGCAGATGCCTGCCCAGCCGAACGCCACAGAAGCCGCTATTGTGCCGGAGCCCACTGAAGAGCAGAAGAAGACCCTCAAGGACAAAGCGATCGATGCCGTGCGCGAAGTGCTTCCCGGTAAGGCCGAGATCAAGATGATCTTCGAAAAGCCCATTCACGTGGTGTCGGAAAGCTATTCCTGGGTGGCCAAGAAGATCGTGCCCTGAGTCTGCTGCTATCAGGCAGCAGCCAGAGCAAAACCACTGGCATAATCGCGAGCCAGGCGACGCTCTTCGGCGATGGCCAGCCGTTCGACCATGTCGATCATCGCACGGGTGGGTTCGCTCAGACTGTGATAACCGCGGTAACGCTCCACAAGGCGCTGGGCGATGTGGTCCAGTTCAAAGCCGTTTGCCGACTGGATGAGGCTTCGCCAGAGCATGATGGCGTCGACGAACAAGGGGCTGACATCGCGCGCGAGTCCGGCTGATTCGAGCAAGGCGCGGACAGCATGGAAACGGCCAGTCGCCAGGATGGACCGCACGCGGCGCTCCTCGAGCCCGGAGATGGCCACGATGGCCGAGGAGAAAAAGTCCGTGCGTCCGGCACAAAGCGCATGCATCAGGAAGGCTGGCGTCAGACGGCCGGCCACGCGCAACTGATCGGTCAGCCGTGCCAGTTCATCACCATGCACATCGGCAAGAAGCGCGATCGTTGCACTGTCGCCAGCCTCGCGGGCGATTCGTTCGATGCGACGGCTGCCGATAGCGCCGATGACGAGATCCGAGCCGGCCAAGGCTTCGGCGACGAACTGAACGAGAAGCTGGCGTACTCCGCTCGTCAGGTCATCCCGCTCCAGAAGCCGTGCGCGGATCCGCTCGCATTGGCCATGCCGTTCGGCAATCCGGCGGAGAGTGAATGTCGTGAAGCAGACCCCCGGATTTTCCAGCAGGACCTCGAGTTCAGCCGCATCGCCAATCTCGGCCAGGGCGGCGGCCACGCCGACGCTGACCTCTCGGCGTGCAGCAATCAGGGCACGGGTCTCAACGGTGCCGCGGCCCGCAATATCGACAAGGTCGGCATCGGTCAGAACCGGCGAATGCAGGATGACGGCGGAGGCGATTTCTGGCTGGTCTTCGGCAAGCGAGACCATCAGGGCGCGCGGCGCACGCGCTTCCTGTGCCAGCACATCGGCAAGGGCAAGGCGGACCTGGGGTGATGGATCATCAAGCAGATAAGTCATTGCCATCTGGGCGGACTGCCGGTCTTCCGGCGACATGTCCGACTGCAGATAGGCACGCGCCAGGGCGTTGGCAGCGCGCGCCCGCTCCTGCGATATTGCTGTTTCGACCCATCTGAGAAAAGCTGCAACGATCAAAGTCGAACCCACTCGCTACCTGTAAACATACCGAAACATTCGGTGTTTTCGACAGTAGGTTCAAAGTGTTTAAGAAACGTTCACCACATTCATTAACCACGATGCCGATGCGACCCGAGCCCATGATACCCGGCTCGGGTCGGATCAAGTTCAGCGCGACTGGTTCGGGCGCCTCAGTTCAAAAACCGGGCCCATCCCGGCATAGTCCATATATCCGAGCCGCATGACCGGATCGGCGCCGGCGAGATCAAACCGTCCATCGCGGATCACCGATTCGTCGATATGAATTCCAACCACCTGGCCGAAGACCGCGTGACTGTCGGTCTCGCTGCCATGCATGTCGGGCAAGGTCAGGACCTTGGTCACACGGCATTCGAGCGCGGCCACCGCTTCGCCGACATAGGGCGCGTCAATCAGTCTTGCCGGAGCCGCTGTCAGTCCCGCAAGCTCGAATTCGTCGGTGCCATAAGGAACGGCAGCAGATGATGCATTCATCCGGTCGATCAGGGCACGGCTGACGAAGCTTGCGGTGAAGACACCGGTCTCTTCGACGTTGCGCAGACTGTCCTTCCGGCCACTGGACGAGAACATCACCATCTTCGGGCGATCACCGACGGCGTTGAAGAAGGAATAGGGCGACAGATTGCGGCTGCCGTCCCTTCCCTTCGTGCCGATCCATCCGATCGGCCTTGGCGCGACGATCGCCTTGAAGGGATCATGCGCCATACCATGGGCATTCGTCTCGGTATCGTAGAACATCAATCGTTCCCGCCGCGCCAGGAGACGACGTCCTCCAGGGCCGGTCGCGGACGTTCGACGATCGGAAACTCGGTCGAACCGATGTGAATGAAGCCGGCTACCTTTTCACCCGGTTTGACGCCGAGAAGCGGATAGGCGCGCTCGTCGAAGGCGAACCACTCGGTCAACCAGTTCGACACATAGCCATGGGCGTTTGCCGCCATCAGCAGGTTGAGGCAGACGGCACCGGCTGACATGACCTGCTCCCATTCGGGTATCTTCACATGCGGAGCGGCTGTCGAGACAACCCCGATGACGACAGGAGCGCGTGTGAAGCGGGTGCGCTCGACCTTGATCATCTCCTCGGACAGATCAGGGTTCTTTTCCAGTGCCATCTTCAGCAATTCTTCGCCAATCGTGGCCCGCTCGTCGCCGCGATAGACGATGAAGCGCCAGGGGGCGAGCTTGCCGTGGTCGGGCACGCGCACCGCGAGCGTCAGTATCGACTCGATCTCCGCCTTGTCCGGACCCGGCTCACACATCTGAAATGCGGGCACGGAGCGGCGAACTGCGAGATAATCGAGCAGCTTGATGTCTTTTTTCATTTTCTTGATACCTTCATAGGCCTTGGCGGGGTCGGCAGGTCTTGAAATTGCCATGCGGTTCGGTTTGAAGTTGCCGGCATTGGGAAGGAAGTCAACACACAGTGCGTCGCATGTTCAGCCAAGATGGTCTCGTCCGACTGCTGCTCTGGCTCTTTGTGGCCTCGGCCGCAACCTCACCTGCATTTGCACAGGAAGCCTTCGAAACCTTCAAGCAGTTGAATGGCTCGACCAAGATGCCAAAACTGAAGGCATTCTCGGCTCCGGCCGTCGGCGCCATTGCGAATGTCACCCAGGGCCGCAGCGTCCGGCTGGATGCCAAGCTCACCGAAGGCGGCGAGCCGATGCAGCATGGCCTGTCCTGGCGCGTGTTCAGCCCTATCCCCGGAGCCGATGGCAAACTGCCGCTTCTCGCCAGTGCCGAAGGCGGCTCTGCGGCTTTCCAGCTCGCTCCCGGTGATTATTTCGTCAATGTGTCCTTCGGGCGTGCCGGGGCCACCAAGAAGCTCAGTGTGCCGGCCGAAGGCGATATTGCCGATCAGGTTCTAGTGCTTGATGCCGGCGGCATGTCGCTGAATGCGATTTCCGGTGCCGATACCCATATCCCGGACAAGCAGCTGAGTTTCGACATCTATTCGTCAGAGGTCCGCGAAGACGGCGAACGTGGGCTCGTGCTTGCGGATGTGAAGCCCAACACCATCGTTCGGCTGAACGCCGGTACCTATCACGTCGTGTCGGAGTATGGCTCGATCAACGCCGTGGTGCGGGCTGATATCACGGTCGAAGCCGGGGAGCTGACGGAAGCGACGATCCAGCATCGCGCGTCGCAGGTCGGCTTCAAGCTGGTCTCGGAAGCAGGCGGCGAAGCGATCGCAGATACCGCCTGGTCGGTTCTGACTTCGGGCGGCGACATCGTGGCGGAAAGCGTCAGCGCCTTCCCGGTGATGGTGCTGGCAGAAGGCCAGTATACGGCTGTCGCCCGTAACAAGGATGAGCTGTTCCAGAAGGACTTCGAGGTGAAGGCCGGCGTCAACATGGATGTCGAGCTGCTGCTCAACCAGCCCTGAGGATATCAAGCCGCGCGGCTGAATTTCCGGCGGCTGACCGGCGCCATGCTGAAGACGGCCCCGAAGAGGCGTGCCAGCAAATCCTTGCGGTCGGCATGGGTCGCCAGCTCTTCCCACGGGATGACCGCACCCACGCGCGCCTGGATCGTTGAACCGGACAGGCGGCGGAACTCGCGAATGAGCAAGGAAACGCGCAGCGTGAGAGAGATCTTGCTGGCGAGATGAAAGAGGCGACCGTTCTGGCCCTCGAAGAAGACGGGCACGACGCTCGCCTTGGCGGCCTGGATGAGCTTTGCCGGGAACATTTTCCATGGCAGGTCCTCGGCACGCCCGAAGCCCTTTTTGGCCGTCGCAACACCGCCAGCCGGGAATATGACCACCGTGACGCCCTCCTTCAAAAGCCGCAGCGCCTCGTGGCGGGTCTGCATGTTGATGGCGAGCGCTTCCTTGGTTTCTTCGAAGGAGACGGGCAGCGAGTAAGGCGCCATTTCCGGCACCTTCAGGAGTTCGTTGTTGATGAGCACACGGAATGGCCGCCCCAGCTGCTCGGCGATCGCCAGAACCGCAATGCCGTCACCGATCCCGAAGGGATGATTGGCAACGATGACGATCGGGCCCTCGGGAATGTTGGCCGGCGGCCAGGTACCCTCGACCTTGAGATCGACATTGATCAGATCGAGCATCTTGCCGAAGACACGGTCAGTCTTGCCGACGATGTCGTTGCGCCAGATTTCGTAGAGCCTTGTGAAGCGGTCGCGGCCGGACAGGCCTTCGATCGAGCGGATAAACCAGCGCTTGAGCTTCGGATCGCGCTCGTTGGCATAGGACAGTTCTTTGAACTTCACGGGAAGGCTCCAGATCGGCGGAGAGTCATTGTACCGTCATATGCCGTTTTGATGACAGCCGTCTGACAGCACCGGAAGCGCTGCCAGACGGCGATTTTGTCAGATCTTCCGGTTGGCCAGCTTGCGCTTGACATCCGGAGGTGTCGCTTCACCCGAAAGCACGGCAATCGCCTCCGCAAGCGGCATCGACACCTGATCCTGCGAGCCGAGACGGCGGATGTTGACGGTCTTTTCTTCCGCTTCGCGCTTGCCGCACACGATGATCACCGGGACCTTGGTCACGGAGTGCTCGCGGACCTTGTAGTTGATCTTCTCGTTGCGGAAGTCGGTTTCGACCTGCAGGCCGGCATCGCGGAGCTGTTCGGCGACTTCCCGACCGTAATCGTCGGCATCCGAGGTGATCGTTGCCACAACGACCTGAAGCGGCGCGAACCACAGCGGCATGTGACCGGCGAAGTTCTCGATCAGGATACCGAGGAACCGCTCCATCGAGCCGCAAATGGCGCGATGGATCATGACCGGCTGAACCTTTTCCGAGTTCTGGTCGATGTAGAAGGCACCGAACCGTTCCGGCAGGTTGAAGTCGACCTGTGTCGTGCCGCACTGCCATTCACGGCCGATGGCGTCGCGCAGCGTGTATTCGAACTTCGGACCATAGAAGGCGCCCTCGCCCGGCAGAATGCCGGTCTTGATGCGTCCACCGGACTGTTCCTCGATCTGCTTCAGGACGTCCATCATCACGCTTTCGGCGCGATCCCAGAGTTCGTCGGAGCCGACGCGCTTTTCCGGACGGGTCGAGAGCTTCACGACGATCTCGTTGAATCCGAAGTCCTCGTAGACCGAAAGAATCAGCTCGTTGATGCGCAGGCACTCGGCCGCCATCTGCTCTTCCGTGCAGAAGACGTGGGCATCATCCTGGGTGAAACCACGCACGCGCATCAGGCCATGCAGCGCGCCGGAGGCTTCATAGCGGTGCACCGTGCCGAACTCGGCGAGACGCACAGGCAGTTCGCGATAGGACTTCAGGCCATGCTTGAAGATCTGCACGTGACCCGGGCAGTTCATCGGCTTCAGCGCGAAGACCTTCTGGTCGGCTTCCTCGTCATCCGGGTGGGTGAAGGCATGCGCGGACTTCACCGCGAACATGTTCTCCTGATACCAGCCCCAGTGACCGGAAGTCTCCCACAGCGACTTGTCGAGCACCTGCGGCGCATTGACTTCCTGGTAGGTGCCTTCGAGACGGCGACGCATATAGGAGGTCAGCGTCTGGAACATGCGCCAGCCCTTGCCGTGCCAGAAGACGACGCCCGGGCCTTCTTCCTGGAAATGGAAGAGATCCATTTCGCGACCGAGCTTGCGGTGGTCGCGCTTTTCGGCTTCGGCCAGGATGTGCAGGTAACGGTCCAGGTCTTCCTGCTCGGCGAATGCCGTTCCGTAGATGCGGCTCAGCATGGCGTTGTTGCTGTCACCGCGCCAATAGGCGCCGGCCACCTTCATCAGCTTGAAGGCCATGCCGATCTGCCCGGTGGACGCCATATGCGGCCCACGGCAGAGGTCGAACCAGTCGCCCTGATAATAGATCTTCAGATCTTGGTCTTCCGGGATCGCGTCGACGAGCTCCACCTTGTACTTCTCGCCCTTGGAAGCGAAGACTTCCTTGGCCTTGTCGCGCGACCAGACTTCCTTGGTGAAAGGCTTATTGCGCTGGATGATCTCCTTCATCTTCTTTTCGATCTTCGGCAGATCGTCGGGCGTGAAGGGCTCAGCCTTGGCGAAGTCGTAATAGAAGCCGTTCTCGATCACCGGGCCGATGGTCACCTGCGTGCCGGGCCAGAGTTCCTGCACGGCTTCGGCCATGACGTGGGCTGCATCGTGGCGGATGAGTTCCAGCGCACGCGGATCGGTGCGGGTGACGATCTCGATATTGCCGTCAACGATGGGGTCTGAGAGGTCGCGCAAGGTGCCATCGAGCGCAATGGCGACGGCCTTCTTGGCAAGCGACTTGGAAATGGATTCAGCGACCTGCACACCGGTCGTTCCGGCTGCGAATTCGCGGATGGAGCCATCGGGGAAAGTGAGAGATACGGAAGTGGACATAAACGTCTCCTGATCCAGTCCCGCCAACGAATGCGGGTGGTGAAAATTGCGGGATGCGACACCCCGCCACGAACCGGCGCTTGATAGGCCGAAAGTGCTGCGGAGTAAAGGATCTTGCTAGGCCTGACCGATGAACCAGAAGCTGCGCGCTTCCGGCGGCAGCGCTCTCAGGACCCGCTCAAAGGCCTCGTGGTCGACGTGACGGCGGATGGTCGATGTCACGTCTTCGATGGCGGTATCGGTCGAGAGATTGTGGTCATGGCGAAAGGCGCGGACTTCCTTCATCAGCGTATCGCGATCCGCGAAGGGCTTTAGCGGCGCCTCGGTGTCCCAGTCACTGACGAAAATGGCACGCAGCACCGGCGGCAGGACATTGGCAAAGGCAATCGCTTGCGCGACGGTAAGGCGATGGCGGAACACCTGCAGCACCGCCTGCAGCATGGTATAGGCCTGATGCGAGGTCTGGATCATAGACGTCGCGACGAGATCCTTCATGAAGGCGTCGAAGTCGGCGGAGGCCTGGCGGTATTCGAGCGGCATCGGCATGCGATCGTGTCCCAAAAGCGAATCGACCGCCCAACTATGCCGCGATCCCTGACCGTCGTCAGCCGCCTCGCTTGTGGCCGAAGGTCCAGAGCCGCCAGGGCGTGTACCAGGAAAAGCCGCTCCCCAGCGTTTCCGGTACGGGATCCGGACCCCAGGTGCCGCCGGGTCCACAGCGGACGACCCGAAAAAGCGTCAGCCAGCCACCGGACCACAGACCGTGACGGGCAACGGCCTCGTAGCCGTATTCGGAACAGGTCGGCATGTGTCGGCAGGAACTGCCGACGAGGCTCGAGAAGGTCAGCTGGTAAAGGCGGATGAAACCCATGCCGAACAGGCGGCCCGGGGTCTTTCGAAACGGCCCCTGCCAGTTGCGGCTTCTTGGGGCCGCTGGAGACCGCTCATGCCCACAGTCGGGGCCGTTGCACATGGTCAGCTCGCCTCGGCGGGCATCGCCGGATGCTCGATCTGATCGAGACAGTCGACCACAGCATCGAAGGTCAGCATGGTCGAGGCGTGGCGGGCCTTGTAGTCCCGCACGGGTTTCAGGAAGCGCATGTCCTCGAAACGCCCCTCCGGCCCCTCGCCGTTCTCCTTGAGCATCGCCAGCATATCGAGCCGCGCCTTGCGCAGTTCCTCGGACTTTGCACCGACGACATGGCGGGCCATGATCCCGGAGGAGGCCTGGCCAAGGGCGCAGGCCTTCACCTCATGGGAGAAATCCGTGACGACGCCGTCCCTGACCTTCAGGTAGACCCTGACCTTCGAGCCGCAGAGCTTCGAATGCTTTTCGGACACGGCATCGGCATCGGCGAGTTGGCCGATGCGGCCGATGTTTCCTGCAAATTCGAGGATCTTGGTGTTGTAGATGTCGTCCATGGTCAATCCGCTCCGGCGCTTCTCCCGTATACAGGGACTGACTGCAGCAATGCAGCCATCATCATGTCGCAGGCACCGTCTTATCATCGTTCTGATCAGCCACTATATCGAAGGGACCGGCACAGAACAAACGCAAGCCGTCCTCCGGGCGGACGATCTTCTCGCCGCAGATTTCGACAACGGACTTGCATTATGAGCCGCATTACGCATTTACAATCCGGCAAAGCCAAACAAGCGGCTCGCCTTGCGCGGGACCGGGAGACCAAGGCCATGGATGCCATCGTCAAGAAACTGACCGTCGAAGCCCCTCGCCCCACGCGCGAAGAAGCCGAGCAGGCGGTACGTACGCTTCTCCTCTGGGCCGGCGACGACCCGGAGCGCGAGGGTTTGCTCGACACGCCGGCCCGGGTCGCCAAGGCCTATGCTGAGCTTTTTGCCGGTTACAGCGCCGATATCGAGGATGTTCTCGGCCGCACCTTCGAAGAGGTGGGAGGCTACGAGGACATGGTCCTCGTCCGCGACATCTCGTTCTTCTCGCATTGCGAACATCACATGCTGCCGGTCATCGGCAAGGCGCATGTCGCCTATCTGCCGAAGGGCCGCGTGCTCGGCCTGTCGAAAATCGCGCGCGTGGTCGACGTGTTTGCGAAGCGTCTGCAGACGCAGGAAAACATGACGGCGCAGATCGCCCAGGCGATCGACGAGACCCTGCAGCCGCGCGGGGTTGCGGTTTTCCTTGAGGCCGAGCATATGTGCATGGCGATGCGCGGGATCCAGAAGACGGGTTCCACGACGCTGACCACCACCTTCACCGGCGCCTTCAAGGATAATGCCGCCGAGCAGGCGCGCTTCATGTCCATGGTTCGGAGCCGTTAAGCTCGCGAGTTTTGACATGTCTGGTTTTGATTTCGATGCGCCCTCGAGCGACAAGAAAATCCTTGAGGAAGGTCTCGCCTTCACGCCGAAGTTCGACGAACACGGCCTGGTGACCGCCGTGGTCACCGATGCGCGCGATGGCGAACTGCTGATGGTCGCGCATATGAATGCCGAGGCCATCGCGCTGACGCTCCAGACCGGCATCGGCCACTATTACAGCCGCTCCCGGTCGAAGATCTGGAAGAAGGGCGAAAGCTCCGGCAATCTCCAGACAGTCAGGGAAATGCGGGTCGATTGCGACCAGGATGCAATCTGGCTGAAGGTGGAAGTCGCCGGGCACGATGCCACCTGCCACACGGGCCGCCGCTCTTGCTTCTATCGGACGGCTCAGGCCGTGGACTGCAAAGCATCGCTCACGATTGCGGACGATCACCGCCATTTCGACCCGGATCACGTCTACGGTTATTGACGCACGCCCTCGGCATAACGAAATCGTAAGCAGACAGTGTCGTAATGAAACCCGGAGTGTTCAGCTTGTGGGGTACGGAGATGCTGAACTGGAGTATGATTTCAAATGGCGGTGCCACAGTGGCACAACCAGCCAAGGATGGCGCGGCCACGCCGCCCGGACCTGTTGTTCCTGAAAAACGCGGGAAGGCGAAAGTGGCGCTCGCTCTTGGCGGAGGTGCTGCCCGAGGCTGGGCGCATATCGGCGTGCTGCGTGCTTTGGATGAAGAGGGCATTGAGGTCGGCATGATCGCAGGGACCTCGATCGGGGCGCTGGTCGGCGGGTGCTATCTGGCCGGCAAGCTCGACGAACTCGAAGCCTTTGCGCGGTCGCTGACCATGCGTCGCATCGCTTCGCTGCTTGACCTGACCATCGGTGGCGGCGGCCTTCTCGGCGGCATGCGGCTGACGAAGCGCATGCAGGAGCATCTTGAAGGACTGACGGTCGAAGACCTGCCAAAACCCTTCGTGGCGGTGGCCTCCGAACTCAATAGCGGTCATGAGGTCTGGATCGACGGCGGCAGCCTGATCACGGCCCTGCGTGCGTCCTATGCGCTTCCCGGCATCTTCGAGCCGATCCATTGCAACAACCGGACCCTGATCGACGGCGCTCTGGTCAATCCAGTGCCGGTTTCGGTGTGCCGTGCCTATGAGCAGCCGCTCGTAATGGCCGTCAACCTGCATTACGACGTCTTCGGTCGTTCGGCTGTCGTCAAACACAAGGCGTCGATGCCGGAACAGGCGAACGCGGAAACGGCAAGGGCACCCAACAAGGTCGGACTGACCGGCGTGATGGTTCAGGCCTTCAACATCATCCAGGATCGTATCTCGCGCGCGCGCCTGGCCGGCGATCCACCGGATCTCGCGCTGCATCCGCGCCTGAGCGATATCGGGCTTTCGGAGTTCCACCGTGCCGGAGAAGCCATCGAGCGCGGTTATGAGGAAACCAAGGCACGCGTGACGGAAATCCGTCGCATGCAGGAAGCGGTTTCGCGCTGAAGGCGGCCTGGGCCGCCTCCAGTCTTCGGATGTGGGATGGCCGGATCAGCCGGCGATGTAAGCCTTGATATGCTCGGCTTCCTGCTCGATCTCGCGGATGCGAGATTTCACCACGTCACCGATCGAAATGATACCGGACAGCTTGCCGTTGTCCTCGACCGGCACGTGACGGAAGCGGCGGCTCGACATCATCTCCATCAGTTCATTGACGCTGGTATCTTCGCGGCAGCGATAGACGTTCGCCGTCATGAAGGCAGAGACGGGCTGATCGAATGCATCCTTGCCGGCAGTGCCGATCGCGCGGACGACGTCGCGTTCGGTGAATATGCCGACGATGCGGCTTTCCATGCCGACCACGACGACGGCACCAATCTTGTGTTCTTCCAGGACATGGGCGGCTTCGCCCAGGGTCACCGTCGGGCTGATCGTGATGACGTTGCGACCCTTTTGCTCAAGTATGCTTCTGGCAGATGCAGGCATGCGTTCCTCCTCGCATAGAACACCCGGATGGCAGCCCAACCCTCCTCGGGCCGCCATGAAAAAGGTGCCCTCAATTTAGCAAGAATGCAACATGCGCGGCAACATGCGCGACATCACGCGAGCGTGTGGCCCCTTTTATGGGGATCGAAGAGGGCAAAGCAGAAGAATCCGAGAAGGAAACCACCGATATGGGCATCCCAGGCGATGGCCGCCGAATCGGCGCCCAGCATCGGCAGGCCAAGCGCGATTGCCACGTTGCCGAGAAACCAGATGATGATGAAGACGCGAACGGTGCGGTCGGCAAGCGCCTGCCCCACCGAAAGCAGTGGCGGCTCCCGGCCGCTCAACCGTGCCAGGCTACGCTGCCGATCTCCAAAGGCGAATCGGCAGGCGGCCCCCATCAAGGCCGAGATCACGCCGGAGGCGCCCACCATCAGAGAGGGCTCGCCCCAGTTCACCACGGCATGAAGCGCTGCTGCTGCCACCGATGAGACGATCCAGAACAAGACGAAACGTGTTTCGCCAATGCGGCGGCAGACCGGCGTTCCGAAAGCGGCGAGCCAGAGAGAGTTGAAGGCGAGATGTTCGAAGCTGCCATGCAGCAATGAATAGCTGACGGGCGTCCAAAGCCAGGCCAGCGATTGCTCAGCCAGCGGATAGAGATAACGAATCGGTGAAAACGCGAATTCGACGGCGATCCACTGATTGATTGCGGCCGACAGTACAAATTCCTGCAAGGCATAGATCCCGCAGATCAGGGCGAGTGCGACCAATATGCCCGAGGGCAGATTGAAGATAGGCGGATTGACGGGTGGCTGATTGGGGTATCGCGGCTGACCAGCCTCGTACGTCGCATCTTCATCACCACGAGATCCCGCATCATCCTGCATCTGGCTATCCTTTTGCTGCGACAGTCATCAGGTAATGCAGGTGCAGAATAAAAAAAAGGCCGCCCGGATGACCGAGTGGCCTTTGCCGACGCTTGGCGGATCGTTGCGTCGACTGGAGGTAGTGCCGAAGGCTGCCCTTCGCGTCTGATGAGGTTTCATGCCATTTCAGCGCAAAATCCGCAATCGAAAGCCTTTCTTAACCTTAACTCGTGGCGGAATATGGTTCCGCCTGGAAAAACCGCCTGCAAAAGCAAACACTATATTAACGGCTTAGAGCCTAATCTTGAGCTATAGAGAAACAGACAGATTTTCCGTGATGTACTCGACGCAGGCAAGCCAGACCAATGTAATCGCCTCGCCGGGACAGCAGCGCGCTTTCCAGCGCGTCGCCGTCAGCCTGCAAGGTCGTCTGATGCTTGCCTCCTACGAAGAGTATGTCTGCAAGGTGATCGACATGTCTCCGGGCGATGTTCGCTTCGCCTGCGCTGGCATGCCTCGCCCCGGCGAACGCGTGATCGCCTATATCGATCACCTCGGTCGCATCGAGGGCACCGTCGTCAAGCTCACGGAAGACGGCTTCATCATCTCGATCAACGCCACCGTTCGCAAACGCGAAAAGCTTGCGGCACAGCTGACCTGGATCGCGAACAAGCACGAGCTTGGCCTTCCGGAAGATCGCCGTCACGATCGTCTGACACCGCGTCAGACGCGTACCGAGCTGACGCTCGAAGATGGCAAGACCTATCCCTGCCGGCTCATGGACCTTTCGCTGTCGGGTGCTGCCGTCGACATCGACATTCGCCCGCCGATCGGCTCGGCTGTCCGGCTCGGCAATATGCGCGGACGCGTGGTGCGCCATTTCATGGAAGGCGTGACGATCGAATTCCTGTCGCTGCAGTCCAAGGAAGCACTCACCGAGTTCCTCTGAGGATCTCTGCAAGCCAGTCAACGAGGCGCCTGCGATCCCCGCAAGGCGCCTTTTCTTTTCAGCACGGCTGAAATCGTCCCAGAGCGGCACACATATTTCAAAAAAAAATTTTGGTGCCGACGGACAGAACCGCAGCGCGACACGTGGATCGGCGCCATCAATTGCGTCAGGCAAGCCCCCAGCATCACGTAGCATCTGGCCAAAGCGGCAGTTTCGGCGGCGGCGCCCACGAGCACCGGATACCGCCTCAACCTTATGATTTATATGCTATTTTTCGAACTTCCTGCGTTGTCGAACAGCGCGATCGGTAAAATGCCATTCAAAAGCACCGAAAACTTTACTCAAAACACATTCAAATAAAACACAAATACACCTAAATATAGAATATCATTTTCATTTATTTCTCATCTAATACTACTGCCATTCTTCGCGGCCCATCAAATTATCTGTGTCATTGCTATCTCCACTACCAGGAGACAACCAATGACAACAAAGAAAAATCTGGGTATTGGAACTCTGGCCACCGTCCTCGCAGGGGCAATGGCCTTTCAAGTCTCGGCCATGCCGGCCAACATGCAGATCGTCGGCAAGGCCAATCCGCCGATCGGTCACTATGAATTCTGTCAGACCTATTCGGGCGAATGCGCCGGGAGCCAGACCGACAGCGGCCCGATGGCCCTGACCGAGGACCTGTGGAAGGCGATTCTTGAGGTCAATTACACGGTCAACAGCTCGATCACACCGCTCACCGACATGGAGATCTATGGTGTCGAGGAGCGCTGGACCTATCCCCGCAGCGTCGGCGACTGTGAAGACTTCGCACTGCTGAAGCGCAAGATGCTGGTCGATCGCGGCGTTGATCCCGCCGATCTTCTGATGACAGTCGTGCTGCAGCCGAATGGCGAAGGTCATGCCGTGCTGACCGTCCGCACCGATCACGGCGACTTCATTCTCGACAACATGCGCAACAAGGTGCTGCTGTGGTCCGAGACGGAATACACCTATCTGAAGCGTCAATCCTCCAGCAATCCCGGCCGATGGGTGAAGCTCCAGGATGGTCGCGCAGGCATCGTCGGCAGCGTGTCCCAGTAGAACACGCCGCCCTCCGCTTCTGGCCCGGTCTGTCCCCGCCTACCCGTCCCCCGACCGGAGCCAATGAGCCGGTCCCGTCCAACCGGGACCGGCTCTCTTTTTGTCCCAAGGCACGAGGGGGCAAAAACTTAACCGCAAATTAACCACGTTCGCAGAAGTCTTGTCGCATCACCTCCCCTGCAACGGGAGCGGACCGAGGGGACCAGAGCGACATGCGAGGCGATGCAAACAGGCTGGAGGCGGAAGACGAGCGGCTGCCGCTGATCTCGACCCGCTTCCTGATGATCGCCACCTTTTCCGTTCTCATCCTGGCCGCCGCCTCTTTTGCCATCAGCTGGTATGGCCAATCCTACGGCGAGCGCCTTTCCCGCGCAGGGCACAGCGAAAGCACGCAGATCGTCGAAATCACCATAGGGCGGGACAAACTCGCCCTGCCCGAAAACACGATCCGCTTCGAACAGCAGCGCCAGAGCGGCGTCGCAGAGCGGGTCGACCTGTATCTGCTCTGGCCGGAAATGACGGGTTACTCGGTCGCCCAGAGACGTCGATTCGACGACCTCACCCTGTCCCAGTCACTGATCTTCCTACAGATTTCGCAAAGCACCATGTCCCGGGACATGTCCGGTCGCGTCGATCCGATCTATCAACACCTGCTGCAGCCAGATGAGGAGCCAGGGCCCGCTGGCCTGACGCTACGCTCGTTTCGGGATGGCACAGGCTATGAAGGCGAAAGGCTGCTGACGGCAACGCTGCCGGACGGCAGCAGCTATGCCATCCGCTGCATGCTGCCTGCCGCAGCCGACAAGGCCAGCAGCAGCGATTGCCAGCGCGACATCCATGTCGGTGAAGATCTGACTGTTCTTTACCGGTTTTCGAGCCAGATGCTCGGCGATTGGCAGGCGATCGACGCCGCCGTTCACGACTATGTTTCGAGCCGCGCCAGCCCCGCCGCGCCGACGCTTAAAAAACAACCCAAAGCGTCAACGGAGCATTCATCATAAACCTCTTGGTAAGGCTAATTCCGTAGGGTCCAGCGAGATGGTCGCGATTGGGGGAGAGCGTCCGGTCGTCAATGGTGAAATTCAAAGAGTATCGTGGTGCATAAAGTTTTCGGAAGCTCCAACTTCGCAGCCGCTGTGCGTCGGCTTGTCCTCGCGGCGTTTGCGGTCTTCGTGACACTTGTCGCTGCCGTTGGCACTGCCCAGGCAAATCCCAAATATGCCGGCATCGTCATCGACGCCAAAACCGGCAAGGTGCTCTACAGCGAGAATGCCGACAGCCTGCGCTACCCGGCCTCGCTGACCAAGATGATGACCCTTTATATGGTCTTTGAGGCACTGGAAGCTGGTCGCATCTCGTTGAACAGCAAGATTCCCTTTTCTGCCAATGCCGCCAAAGAGCCGCCGTCGAAGCTCGGCGTGGGCACAGGTCGCAGCATCACGGTCGAACAGGCAATCCTTGCGCTCGTCACCCGGTCGGCCAATGACGTCGCGACGGCTGTTGCAGAACACCTCGGTGGATCTGAGAAGCGCTTTGCCCAGATGATGACGGCCAAGGCCCGCAGCCTTGGCATGACCAAAACCACGTATCGCAACGCACATGGCTTGCCCAACACCGCGCAGATGACGACAGCGCGCGATCAGGCTCGCCTCGGGATCGCCCTGCGTCAGCATTTTCCGCAATATTACGATTACTTCTCCACGCGCAGCTTCCGCTTCGGCAAGCAGACCATCGGCAACCACAACCGGCTGCTCGGCCAGGTTCGCGGCGTGGACGGTATCAAGACCGGCTTTACCCGCGCTGCCGGCTACAATCTGGCCACTTCGGCCGAGGCGGGCGGTCGTTCCATCGTTGCCGTCGTGCTGGGCGCCACCTCGGGCGCGCGCCGCAATGCGCAGATGACCAATCTCGTTCAGCGCTACCTGCCTGCCGCGTCGAGCAGCCGGGGCAATGGGAATCTGATTGCCAAGAACGACACGTCCGTGGCGCCGTCTTCGGCTGCGGCTACGGCGTCTGTCAGTGACGACGTGCCTAATCTGCCCCGGACGGGTCCGCTGCCCGATCCGCGCTACACCGGTGTTGCCCAGGCCTATGCTGCCCAGCCGACGTCGAATGCTGCCGCCGCGCTCGAGACCCTTCGCCCGGTTGCTCCCGCAGCAGCGGCGTCCGGTGTGCCAGTACCGCAGCCTGCACCTGCCTACATGCCCGACAGCGGTGCCTCGATCGCTCCGGCTGCCACGACGCAATCGGTCGCAGCAGCATCGGCAGCAGCACCCAATGTCGACGCCATGACCACCGCCTCGACGGCGCCCTCCGGTGGCTGGGTGGTTCAGATCGGGACTTCGCCGGACAAGGATCTGGCAATGGATCTCCTGCGCGACGCGCAGGAAAAAGGCGGAAGGGTATTGCGTTCCGCCACCCCCTTCACCGTCGCTTTCGGCGAGGGTGCGAACCAGGTCTACCGTGCCCGTTTTGGCGGCTTCGACGAGCAGAGGGACGCGGTGAATGCCTGCAATGCACTGAAGAAAAAGGGAATCCGCTGCTGGGCTGCGGCCCAGTAAAACGGTCGCCCAAAACCCTCGATTTGTACTGTTTACGAGGATAGTGGAATGGCATCGAAAGACTTCAGATACGGTCCCGTCGAGGATCAGGACAATGGCGGGCAGCTCGCTTCCAGCAGCGTTCTCCATCCGCTCCACGAAGCGGCCTACCGGCTCGCGGATCTCGGGCTTCGGGAGAAGCGGTCAAAGACCAAGGACCTGATCGGACTGCTGCTGAGCCATGGTGCCCGGGCATGGCGCTATTCCCAGCCCGAAGCCAACATCCATCTGCACGTCTCGGCCCAGGGCGGTCGTTTTCCCGTCGTGCTGCGGCTGCGCTGAAAAAGGCGGGTCCTGAATGCCGCTTTACCGTCTGGGTGACCGGGTCCCGCAGATTCCTGCTGCCGACCTGTTCTGGCTGGCGCCCGATGCGCAGGTCATCGGCGATGTGCGCCTCGGCGACGAGGTCGGCATATGGTTCGGCGCCGTCCTGCGCGGCGACAATGATCCGATCGAGATCGGTGCCCGGACCAATATCCAGGACGGCGTGATGGTGCATACGGACCCAGGCAAGGGCGTGACCATCGGCGACGGCTGCACGATCGGCCACCACGCCATCATTCATGGCTGCACCATCGGCGCCAACTCGCTGATCGGGATGGGTTCGACGGTGCTCAATGGAGCCCGCATCGGCAATAACTGCCTCGTCGGCGCCAATTCCCTGATCACCGAAGGCAAGGTTTTCCCGGACAATTCCCTCATCGTCGGATCGCCGGCACGCGTTGTCCGGACACTGGATGACATCGCAATCGCGGGCTTGCGGCTCTCAGCAGAAAACTATGTGCGCAACTGGCGCCGCTTCGCGCGCGATCTGCAGCCTCTTTAAGTCTCGGACTTTCAAGCCGCGAGTTCCGCGCAGGACGAGCATGTCCCGCGCACTTCGATCGTGGTTTTCTCCGACTTGAACCTCAATCCGCGTGCGACCGTCGCCAGCTTGTGGTCGATATCGTGGTCGTGGAACTCGGTGACATGGCCGCATTTGTTGCAGATCATGAAGGCAACGGTGCCGTGGCCGGAGCAGCCATCATGTGGATGGGCGCAGGCGACGAAGGCATTCAGGCTTTCCAGCCGATGGACCATTCCGAATTCGACCAGCTTGTCGAGCGCACGGTAAACCTGGAGCGGGGCGCGAAAGCCATGTTCACGCAGCTTGTCGAGCAGCGTGTAGGCCGAGAGCGGTCCGTCTGAATGGACAAGCGCGTCGAAGACGAGGGACTGGTTGCGCGTGAGATCGGTCTTGGTCATGGTCATGCACCCGGTCTGGCGTCTGAGGATCTGATGCCCGGCTTCGGCAGCAGGCTTATGAGGAAGAGCAGCAGGGCCGCAACGACAATCGAAGGGCCCGAGGGCGTGTCATAGGTCAGCGAGCCGAAAAGGCCCATGACGACGGCAACCGCGCCGATCACAGAGGCCAGAACCGCCATGACCTCCGGCGTCGAGGCAAAGCGGCGTGCGGCGGCTGCCGGGATGATCAGCAGCGAGGTAATCAAGAGAATCCCGACGATCTTCATAGCGATCGCGATGACCAGCGCCATCAGCAGCATGAAGATCAGTCGAGCCCGTTCAGGCTGCATGCCCTCGGCTTCGGCCAGTTCGACATTGACGGTGCCGGCGAGCAGCGGACGCCAGAGCCAGGCGATGATGGCGAGGACGAAAAGGCCGCCGATCCAGACGATGGCAACATCCGTCGGGGTCACCGCGAGGATATCGCCGAACAGGAAGGCGATAAGGTCGAAGCGGACCCAACTCATGAAGGCGACCATGACAAGGCCGATGGCGAGCGTCGCATGGCTCAGGATGCCCAGGAGGGCGTCGGCCGACAGCCCCTGTCGCTTCTGCAGGACGATCAGGATCAGCGACACCATGGAGGCGACGACAAACACGCTGATCATCAGGTTCAAAGAGAAGAACAGGGACAGCGCCACACCCAATAGCGCCGAATGGGCCATGGTGTCGCCGAAATAGGCCATGCGCCGCCAGATGACGAAACAGCCGAGCGGACCGGTGGTCAGGGCGAGACCGATGCCGGCGAGAATGGCGCGGACAAAGAAATCATCCAGCATGGCCATGCTCCCTTTCCTTCACGACAGCTGCAACGTCATGCGCGTGGTCGTGGTCATGACTGTGGTCGTGGTCGTGACCGTGGTCATGATTATGATCATGGTCATCGTGATGGTGGTGGCCGTCATCCGGATGGCAATGGTCCGTGACGCTGCCATCCGCATGCAGAACGCGCCCATCGGGCAGATGAGTGTGATCGTGGTCGTGGCTGTAGACGGCCAGCGTCTGGGCCGCCTTGGCGCCGAAGAGCCGCACGTATTCGGGGCTTTGGCTGACAGCCGCTGGCGTTCCGCGGCAGCAGACATGGCCGTTGAGACAGATCACCGTATCGGTTTCGGCCATCACCACATGCAGGTCGTGGGAGATCAGCAGGATGCCGCAGCCCGTTGTGTTCCGGATCGAGGTGATCAGATCATAAAGTGCAATTTCACCGGAGAAATCGACGCCCTGGACGGGTTCGTCGAGCACCAGGATATCCGGCTTTCTGGCCATGGCACGGGCAAGAAGCGCGCGCTGGAATTCGCCACCCGACAAATGCTGCACTTCGGCATTGGCAAGATGTGCGATGCCGACCGCCTCAAGCGCGCTTTCCACCTCGAACGTGGAAAGCGGGGCGGTCAGCGTCATCAGCCGGCGAACGGTCAGCGGCATGGTCCAGTCGACCGTCAGTCGCTGCGGGACATAGCCAACCGTGAGACCGGGCTTGCGCTCCACCCTGCCCTCATCCGCCTTGATCACCCCAATCGCCATCTTGGCACTGGTGGATTTGCCGGAACCATTCGGGCCGATCAGGGTCACGATTTCACCCGGGCGGACGGAAAAGTCGACGCCGCGCACCAGCCAACGACCGTTTCTGCTGACACCGGCGCCGGTCAGCGACACCAGCGGCGCGGCCTCCCGTGATTTCATGGCATTCATGGAGTTCTCGAGATTTTGATGTTGCCACCTCCTATGCCACACGTTATAGCATAACGCAACGCAGGTAATAGTATTACATAACCACTCGCAGGAGCTTTGCATGACCCGCTATCGCCTCGGACTGGCTGCCTCGACGGCGTTTCTCGTTCTCTCGCCGACACTGGCGTCTGCCGCTCCCGACGTCGTGGTTTCGATCAAGCCGGTGCATTCACTCGTCGCCTCGATCATGAAAGGCGTGGGTGAGCCGTCGCTGATTGTTGAGGGTGCTGCTTCTCCGCATACCTACACACTGAAGCCGTCCAATGCGCGCGCGCTGGAAAATGCCGACCTCGTCTTCTGGGTCGGCCCTGGCCTCGAAGCCTTCCTCGAAAAGCCGCTGGAAGCGCTGCCGAAGGATGCCAAGGTGGTCGAGCTCGAAGATGCCGATGGTCTGACGAAGCTGCCCTTCCGCGAAGGCGGTGCCTTCGAGGGCCATGACCACGGCGAGCATGCCGAGGAAGGCGGTGAGCACGCCCATGGCGAGGCGGAGGAGCATGGACATGATCATGCTCACGAAGATGGCCACGACCATGGTGCGGAGAAGGTTGCAGCATCGGACGGTCACGATGACCACGCGCATGGCGATCATGCCCATGACGAGCACGAGCATGGCGGCATCGACATGCATCTCTGGCTCGACCCGACCAATGCCAAGGCGATGGCGGCCGATATCGCGAAAAGTCTTGCCGAGGTCGATCCGTCAAACAAGGCCACCTATGAGGCCAACCTGACCGCCCTGAATGCGGAGATCGCCGCACTTGATGCCGAGATCGCCGCACAGTTGAAACCGGTCTTGGAAAAGCCCTTCATCGTCTTCCATGACGCCTACCAGTATTTCGAGAAACGCTACGGCGTGCGTGTGGCCGGCTCCGTGACCGTCAGCCCCGAGACCATGCCGGGCGCCGAGCGCCTCTCGGCCATCCACGCCAAGATCGAAGAACTGGGTGCCGCCTGCGTCTTTGCGGAGCCGCAGTTCGAGCCGAAGCTGATCGGCGTGGTCACCGAAGGCACCAAGGCGAAGTCGGGTGTGCTGGATCCGGAAGGCGGCGCGCTGGACGCCGGCCCCGCGCTCTATGGCCAGCTGATGCGCAACCTCGCAACGTCGATGAGCACCTGCCTGTCGCAGTGATCCGCTCCCTCCCCCGGGCAAGAAGGCGGGACCACGGTTCCGCCTTTTTCGGATCAACAGTTGTTATGTTATTACATTAAATGAGCCCATCATGAAAAAACTCCCGGTCACTGTTCTCTCTGGTTTCCTTGGCGCCGGTAAAACGACGCTGCTCAACCACGTGCTTGCCAATCGCGAGGGTTTGCGTGTCGCTGTCATCGTCAACGACATGAGCGAGGTGAACATCGACGCGGCCCTTGTGCGCGGTGGTGATGCTGCCCTCTCCCGCACCCAGGAACAGCTGGTGGAGATGAGCAATGGCTGCATCTGTTGCACGCTGCGCGATGACCTTCTGAATGAAGTGCGCGGGCTCGCCGAGCAGGGACGCTTCGACTACCTGCTGATCGAGGCAACTGGCATCGCCGAACCGCTGCCGATCGCGACGACCTTCGATTTTCGTGACGAGGAGGGCCGCAGCCTGTCCGACATCGCGCAACTCGATACGATGGTGACGGTTGTCGACGCGGCCAATCTGATCGGCGACTATTCGTCGAGCGATTTTCTGGCTGATCGTGGCGAGACGGCTGGCGAAGGGGATAACCGGACGCTGGTCGATCTACTTGTCGAGCAGATCGAATTCGCTGATGTGATCATTCTCAACAAGGTCGGGACGGCAACGCCGGATCAGCTCGATGCGGCGCGCAAGATCATTGCCGGCCTGAATGCCGATGCCCGCGTCATTGAAACGGATTTCGCCAAGGTCGCGGCACAGGACATTCTCGGGACAGGTCTCTTCGACTTCGCCAAGGCAGAGACCCATCCGCTGTGGTTCAAGGAGCTGCATGGCTTCCGCGACCATGTTCCGGAAACCGAGGAATACGGGATCCGCTCTTTCGTCTACCGCGCCCGGGCGCCCTTCGATCCCAGCCGCTTCAGGGCCTTCCTCGATCGTTCCTGGCCGGGCGTGATCCGCGCCAAGGGCTTCTTCTGGCTGGCGACCCGCCCGCATCACGTGGGGGAACTGAGCCAGGCCGGACCGCTGGTCCGGACCACCAAGATGGGGCTCTGGTGGGCTTCGGTGCCGAAGTCGCGCTGGCCCGACGATCCCGGCTTCATGAATGCGATGGCGCCCTATCTCGACACGGAATGGGGAGACCGGCGACAGGAGATCGTCTTCATTGGGGCCGACCCGATGAACCAGAAGACGATCGAGGCTGAGCTTGATGCCTGCCTCGTGCCTGCCAAGGCGTTTACACCCTCGGCGTGGGAGGCCCTGCCCGATCCTTTCGCCCGCTGGGCCTGAGGATCAGAGACGACCTTTCTTGCCGAGAAGCGACAGAACCACGGCCGCGCCGGTCTCGCCGGCCGGCCTTTCCGTCGACAGGCGCTGCCAAACATCGTCGTAGCCTGACAGCATCGACGCGCGCTGGGGTGTCTCGGTCGAGAGCCGCTCGGCCCAACGCACCAGGCTTGCGGGGCGCAGGACATCGTTGAAATATTCCGGAACCACCGCGTAGTCGGCAATCAGGTTCGGCAGTGCACCGGTCCAGATCTTGATCCGGTGGCTCAGCATGCGGATGATCCAGTCGCCTTTGTAGGTCGAGACCACAGGGACATGGGCGAGTGCCAGTTCCAGGATCACGGTTCCAGACGCTGCAATTGCGGCGTCGGCCTCTTCGAAGGCGCGCCACTTCGCCTCATCCCCCAGCACGATCTCCGGTCTCAGCGCCCAACCTGCGGTGATCTCCCGAACGCGTGCCTCCTGGCGCGGTACCGTCGGCAGGACAAAGCGCGTGTCGCCATTGCGGGCAACGAACTCTTCCATCGCTTGCCCGAAGATGGGCAAAAGCTGGGTAATCTCGCCACCGCGTGACCCCGGCAGCAGGAGGATCGTGCGCTTGTCGCCGACTGGCCTTACGGCCCTTGCCTTGCGCGCCTCGCGGACGCGGCGAATATCCGGATGACTTGCAAGGCGGTGCCCGACAAAGTGCGTCTCTGGTCCACCGAGCCGCTGCATCACGGCGGGTTCGAACGGCAGCACCGCCAGCACTGCATCGACGTAATCGAGCATGGCCTTGGCGCGGTATTCCTTCCAGGCCCAGACGCTGGGGCAGACATAATTCACGACCGGCAGATCAGGCAGTTTGCGCCTGACCTTCCTGGCCACCCGATGGGTGAAATCGGGGCTGTCGACGATCAGGAGCAGATCCGGCCTTGCCTTGACGATCTCGTCTGCGGTCCAGGAGATCAGCCTGATCAGCCTGGGCAGTTTCGACAGGACCTGCGTGATCCCCATGATCGAAAGCTCGGAGAAGTCAAAGAGTGACTTCAAGCCCTGAGCCTCCAGCGCCTCGCCGCCAACGCCGGTCAGTTCGACGGGGCCTGAGTGCATCGTCTTCAAATGCGCGATCAGATCGGCACCCAGAAGATCTCCGGAAACTTCGCCGGCGATCACGGCAATCTTCAGCGGTCTGTCCGTCATCAGGCCTGCTCCCTGCCCGTGCGGTCAATGCCGACCACGAAAAGCCCGGCTGCATCGGCCGCGACGATCACGGCCTCGCGTTCCACCACAAGCGCGCGCCCAGCCTCGACGGCAATACCGGCGAGGCCTGCGGCCTTGGCGTTTTCGACCGTCGACACACCGACCGTCGGAAGGTCGGCGCGCAAATCCTGCTGCGGCTTGCAGAGCTTCACCAGAACACCTTTTCGACGCTGGGAGATGCGCCCCTCGCCCCGGAGCTCCCTGACCCGGGCCAGCATGGCATCGGTCCCCTCGACGCCTTCCAGCGCAACGATGCGGCCACCGACCGCGACCGACCCCTGCCCCACATCGAGCCTGCCTAGCGCCTCGGCGGCTTCGGCGGCTCGGTCTATATCCTTGAGATCATCGGCTGTCGGCGTAACGGCGCCAATCGGACCGACCGTCGCGAGCAAGCCTGGCAGGATTTCATGGGCACCGAGAACCTCGCAGCCCTGAGCCTCGATCAGCGAAATCACCATGCGAAGGACAGCGTCGTCACCGCCGGCCAGCAGCGTGCGGATCGCCATCGGAAGCTTCAGAATGGACTTCCAGTTGACCCGGATATCAGCGAAAGCAGGCCGGCGCTTCACGGCACCCGACATGACAACCCTGCGAATATCATGCTGGCGAAACAGGGCCGACAGGCCTGCCATGTCGCCCACGCCGATCACGGCAGTGTCGAAACCCTGCCAGATGTCGTCGGCCTCGTTCTTCAGGCGAAGGACAAAGGGGCTTTCCCCGGCCTCGCGGGCGGCTTCTGCAAGGAAGAGCGGCAGTTTTCCGCTGCCGGCGATGATCGCAAGGCGACCTTTCCGCGGCAGGCCGTCAGTCCGAGCGGCCGCCGTCATGGATCAGTTCTTGCCGCGATTGGGCGAAGAGAGCGCCCGATCGCTTTCAGCGGCGATGAAATCCAGGATTTCGATGACCGGCGGGCAGTCAAGATATTCGTCACGGATCGCGGCCGCATTGGCGCGGGCAGAGCCCTCGCTCTCGAAGATCTGCTTGAAGGCGCGGCGCACCTGATGGATCACAGCGCGCTCGATGCCGGCGCGGGTCATGCCGACCACGTTCAGGCCGCCGAGTATGCCGGGATTGCCGTTCAGCATGCCATAGGGAATGACGTCGTAGCTGACCGCAGACAGGCCGCCAATAAAGGCGTGACGCCCGATGCGGGTGAACTGATGCACGGCGCAGCCGCCACTCAGGATCGCACGGTCTTCCACACGGACATGGCCGGCGAGCATCACATTGTTCGACAGGATGATGTCGTTGCCGAGGATGCAATCATGCGCCACATGGGAATTGGCCAGGAAGAGGCAGTTGTTGCCCACGCTGGTGATCCCGCCACCGCCCACGGTGCCGCTGTTCATGGTTACGCCTTCGCGCATGGTGCAGTTTTCACCGACAACCAGTCGCGAATCTTCTCCAGCTTCGTGAAGGCTCTGGGAGACACCACCAATCACGGCCATGGGATGGATCGTCGAGCCGGCGCCGATCTCCGTGAAACCGGTGACAACGGCATTCGAGACGAGCTCGACGCCATCCTTGAGCGTCACGCGTGACCCGACGCGGCAGAACGGGCCGATCTTGACGTTCTCGCCGATCACCGCGCCGTCTTCGACAACGGCCATCGGATGAATGACGGCGCTTGCGGCAATCCGGCTCATTTCTGATCCTTGCGCATGATCATGGCCCCGATATCGGCTTCTGCGACCAGCGCACCGTCGACCTTGGCGTCACAATGGAACTTCCAGATATTGCCGCGCTGCTTCTGCTTGACCACATGGAATTCAACGCGGTCGCCCGGGATGACCGGCTTGCGGAAGCGCGCGTTGTCGATCGTCATGAAGTAGACGAGATTGCCTGCCTCGCCTTCCTTGCGCGCGCAGATCGCGCCGGCGGTCTGGGCCATGCCCTCGATCAGCAGGACGCCCGGCATGATCGGGCTTTCCGGAAAGTGACCGGTGAAATGCGGCTCATTGGCCGTCACATTCTTGATTCCGATCGCGGAATTGTCGCCATCGATCTCGATGATCTTGTCCACCAGCAGGAAGGGATAGCGGTGGGGCAGAAGCTTCATGATCTCGAGGATATCAGCCGATCCCAATTCGCTCTTGGCGAGTTCAGTCATTGCTGGCTCCTTTTTCCTTGGCGCGGCTTTCATAGCGGCTCAACGTATCGGCCACTTCGCGCAGATAATCCTTCAACGGGCGGGCCGGGACGCCGCCATATTTCTCACCCGGAGGCACGTCCGCAAGGACACCGCTCATGGCGGCGATCTGTGCACCGTCACCGATCTTGATGTGTCCGTTGACGCCTGCGGCACCGCCGATCATCACGCCATCACCAATGACCGTGCTGCCGGCGATACCAACCTGGCTGACAATGCCGCAATGGCGACCGATGCGCACGTTGTGTCCAACCTGCACGAGATTGTCGATCTTGGTTCCCTCGCCGATCACCGTGTCGTCCATGGTGCCACGATCGATCGTCGTGTTCGCGCCGATCTCGACATGATCCTGGATGATCACGCGACCGATCTGGACGATTTTCAGCATGCCCCGCGGGCCGGGAGCGTAACCGAAGCCGTCCTGGCCGATGCGTGCACCGTTGTGAATGATGACATTGTTACCGATCAGGGCAACCTGAATGGTCGCGCCAGCGGCGATGACACAGTCGCGGCCGATCCGGACACCCGGACCAATCACAGCGCCGGGACCGATCCGTGTACCGCTTCCAATCTCGACGTCTGCGCCGATCACGGCCATGGCCTCGATCTCCACGCCGTCTTCGAGACGCGCCGTCGGATCGACATAGGCCGCCGGAGAAATCTTCGCGGTCTCAGACGTCATCAAGGGCGGCTTCAGCCCTTGCGGATGCAGCATCGCGCCGGCGAGAGCAAAAGCGGTATGGGCGCTCTTTGCTATGAGAACGGGGATATGCGGCGGGATGAAGGAGAGAAGCGGCTTTTCGCAGAAGATCGCGGTTGCCTGACACGTGGCCAGTTCGTCCCGGTTGCGACGGGAGAGGATGTAACAAACATCGCCCTCCTTCGCGCGGCCCACCGGAGATACGGACCTGACGATCCGCTCTCCCTGGCTCTGATCCTGCAATTCCGCCCCAGTCTGGACTGCAAGCGCAGCCAGGGTCACCCCGGCATGGGGCGGAAAGAAGTGATTATGGTTCATCAGCAAACGCTCCAGAACGTCAACCTGTCAGCAGTTCTGGACAGCCAGCCTTAGAACTGGTTCGCCATGCTGAAACGGAATTCCTGGGTCTCGTCGAAGTCTTCCTTGGCGACCGGAACCGCGTAGTCGACTCGGAGCGCACCGAAGGGCGAGTTCCAGATCACGCCTGCGCCAACCGACGCGCGGAGCGACAGGTCCGTACCCACCGCACCTGCCTGATTGCGCAGGTCGCTGCCGTAGAGCGTGCCGGCGTCAGCAAATACTGCGCCACGGAAACCGAGGTCCTGCGGAACGGCCGGAAGCGGGAATGTCGCCTCGGCAGACGCCGTGAAGTAGGTCGTACCACCGAGCGCATCACCGTTGAGGCGCGGACCGATACCGCTGTTGTCGAAGCCGCGGATTTCCTTGCCGCCGATCTTGAACTGATCGAAGACATTCAGGTTATCGCCGAGAGCGACCACGTGACCGGCAGAACCAGCGAGCGAGCCGACGATGTCGAACTCATCCGACAGGGTGTAGAATACGCGGGCGCGGACAAACGCCTTGTAATACTCGGAGTCGCCACCCAGGCCGGCATATTCGTGGGTGAAGCTCGCATAGATACCCTCATGCGGGTTCGTGCGATCATCCACGGTGTTGTAAACCAGCGAGTGGCCGAGAATGGACTGCTTCCAGGTGCTGCCCGTGATCGCATCGATGTAGGGCTGAGCAACCGTGTTGTCGGCAGTCGTCGCCGCAAGTCCGTCGGCGCCAAAAGCACCATCGTTGATGTAATCGAGTTCCTTGTAGGTGTAGCGCAGCGTGGTTGCCAGATCTTCGGTGATCGGCGCCGTCACGCGGATCGTCGCACCCTGCTCTTCGTAGTCATAGTTGGAGTTCGCGCTGGTCGAGCTCTTGAAGACGTCGAAGCCTGCAGCGAGGCGATAACCGAGGAAGTAGGGCTCGGTGAAGGAGAAGTTGTAGGTCTGCGTCTCGTCGAAGCCACCACCGGCCGCGATACGGATGAACTGACCGCGACCCAGGAAGTTCTTTTCTTCGACAGAGGCCTCGAGAACGATGCCACCGTCACCGACGGAGTAACCGGCACCGATACCGAACGAACCGGTCGGCTGATCCTGCACGTCGACGATAACAACGACGCGGTCCGGCGAGCTGCCAGCCTGGGTCGAGATATTGACCGACGAGAAGAAGCCGAGGGCCTCGAGACGGCGCTTGGCGCGCGAAATTGTCTCCTGGTTGAAGGCGTCGCCTTCGGAGATGTCGAACTCGCGGCGGATGACGTAGTCGCGGGTACGGGTGTTGCCGCGCACTTCGATGCGCTCGACATAGGCGCGCTCGCCCTGATCGACCAGATAGGTCACACCGATGGTGTTGGTTTCGAAGTTGCGGTCACCACGCGGAACGACGCGGGCGAATGGATAACCAGCCGACGACACGCGACGGGAGATGGCTTCCATCGACTTCTGGATGTCGCGTGCGCTGTAGGTCTGACCTTCGCGGGTTTCGAGCAGGCCCTCAAGCTCTGCACCGTCGATCCCATCAACGGTCGACTCGACCGAGATCGCGCCGAAGCGGTAACGCTGGCCTTCGTCCACGGTGATGTTGATCGTGTATTCGTTGCCAGCCTCGTTGAGGACGGCCTCGGACGAAATCACGCGGAAGTCGGCGTAACCGTGGTTGTAGTAGAACTGGCGCAGCGCTTCTTCGTCAGCGCGCAGCTTGTCCTCGTTGTAGACGTCCTTGCGGGTCAGGAAGGACAGGATGCCCGATTCCTTGGTCTGCAGGACGGCGGCCAGACGGCCGTCGGAATAGGCGTTGTTGCCAACGAAGTTGATCGAGCTGATCTTCGTACGCTCGCCTTCGTTGATCACGAAAGCAAGGTTCACGCGACCTTCGGCAACCGGCACGACCTGCGTCGTCACTTCGACATCGGAACGGCCGATGGCGGAATAGGCTTCGCGGATGCGCTGGATGTCGGCGCTGATAAGGCTGTCGCTGTAAGGACCCTGGGCCTGCGTCTGGACGATGCCCTGCAGCTTGTCGTCCTTGATCTTGCGGTTGCCGTTGAACACCACCTGATTGACCAGCTGGTTCTCGACGACCGTCACGACCAGTGTGCCGCCCGAAACGGAGATCCGAACATCGGAGAAGAAGCCGGTCGCGTAAAGACGCTTGACCGATTCATCAATGTCGGCGTTGGAGAAAGTCCGACCCGGCTGGATCGAAAGGTTGGAGCGCACAGCTTCCGGACCGACACGCTGAGCTCCGCGTACGTCGATACGCTGAACCACTGCGGCTTCGGCAGCAACTGCCGATGCGAGAACGGCAAGACCTGCGCCCGAAGACACGACACCAGCAGACAGCGCGACCGCCGATACTGCGTTCAAAAACTTTGAACCAGCCTTCATGTGTATACTTTACCTTCTTCCATTGCCCCGCAGTCGGCACCCGACTCCGGCCCGTGTGTGGTTTTAACGGGTTTTACCCTACAAGCAAGTGTGCGCGTTAATTTCTGTTTACTTCATTTCAACGCGTGGCCCAATCGCCACTATCAATTTGAAACAGCGTAAACAAATCCTTTCGCACCTTGCAAGGCCCCGCCTAGCCAATCAACCGGCTGATATCGTTCCAGGTGGCGAAAACCATCAGAGACAGGATCATCGCCATACCAATGCGGAAAGCGATTTCCTGTGCGCCCTGCCCCATCGGCCTCCCCCGCACTGCCTCAATCGCGTAGAGAACGAGATGCCCGCCGTCAAGGACCGGAACTGGCATCAAGTTCAAAAGCCCCAGGGAAACGGAAAGAACCGCTGCCAGATTTAACAGAGCGATAACGCCCAGTGTCGCCATCTCGCCGGAGGCCTGCACGACGCGGACAGGCCCACCCAACTGGTCGGCATTCATGCGTCCTGCAATCATGTTGCCGATGTAATCGAACGTGCCCGTGACGATATGCCCGGTCTGGCGCACACCTTCCCAGACGGCCTCGACTGGAGACAGCTGCACGATCCGGAAATTGCCGGCCTGCTGGTCGGTGATGATGCCGATCTGACCGACTTCCATCTCGTTGCCGAAGCGATCGGTGGTGACGGCGCGTTTTGGTGTGAGGGCGAAGTCGATTTCCTGACCGTCGCGGCGCACGGTCACCTCGACCGGGATTTCCGGACGCATGGTGATGTAACGAACGACATCATCGAAAGTCTCGATCGTGTGGCCATCCAGCGCCAGAAGCACATCCCCGCGCTGGATACCGGCGGCCTCTGCGGCGCTCCCCGGCTTGATGTCGGCGACGACGGGATCGGAGATCGGCTTGCCCATCGTGGCAAACATGCCGGCAAAGATCACAATTGCGAGAAGAAAGTTCGCAAGCGGCCCGGCCGCGACCGTCACGGAACGCTTCCAGAGCTTGGCGCCATTCAAGGTCTGCGCCCGCTCCTCCTCGGTGAGCTCCTCGGCCATGGACCCATCGGGGCGGCTCGCGACATCGGCGTCACCGAAGAAGCGGACATAGCCGCCAAGCGGGATGGCCGATACCTTCCATCGTGTGCCGTGCTTGTCTGTATAGCCGAGGATTTCAGGCCCGAACCCGACGGAAAAGGCCATGATTCGGATACCAGACCAGCGTCCGGCCAGATAGTGTCCCATCTCATGGACAAAGACGAGCAGCGACAGGATCAGGATGTAGGGGAGAATGTAGCCAAAGAGGAAGTTGAAGACTGCGCTGATGTGTTCCATCTGTCCGTTTCCTGATCTCGCCGAAGCGAAGATTGACGCCGTCTCGTGACGGCGGGAGCCTGATCTCAAAGTCCGAAGAGAATGGCTCCCATCGACACCACGGCGGTCGCGCCGCCTGCAGAACTGCCGATCGCCAAGAAGAACGCGGCAAAACAGGCAAATACAAGGCCGTCCACGCGGTCCATGACGCCGCCATGGCCGGGGATGAGCTTGCTTGAATCCTTCACGCCGAAACGCCGTTTGATGAAGGATTCGAAGAGATCCCCGATCTGGCTGGAAACGGACAGCGCAAAGGCAACGACTGCCACCCAGAGCCCGACATCCTGGAAATGCGCCATAGCGACCAGCAGGCCGCCCGTCACACCGGCAACCGTGCCACCGATCGCACCGGACCATGTCTTGCCGGGCGAGATTTTCGGGGCAAGCTTCGGTCCGCCGATCGCGCGACCGACGAAATAAGCAAGGATATCAGTGGACCAGACGACGATGAAGACGAAGAGCATGGCGATGAAGCCAAGCGAATCCTCGCCACGGATCGCCGAAAGCGAGATGGCGCTGAGGCCGGCATAAACCAGTCCTCCTGGCTGCCACCAGCTGACCCGACGCAAAGCCGCAGGTATCGCAGCCGTGATGACGAGGCCGGCAAACAGCGGAACCGTCAGGTCGGCCTCGCCGAACAACATGTTCAGGGTGATCAGGGCCATCGAAAACCAGCCGAAGGCATTCGCCCGCAGGCTCTGCTCCCCAAGGCGGGTCATCTTCGACCATTCATAGTATACGAGTAGCCCGATCGCGGCGGCGACGAACCTGAAGGCCAGCCCGCCGACCCAGGTCGCTGCAAGAACCACCAGGATCATCACGATGGCGGAGACGATTCTCAGCTGAAGCTCGCGCGACATGGTGAGCGTCATGAGCCGACGGCCACGGCTTTGGTCGACAGTCCGCCAAAGCGACGGTCGCGCGCGGCATATCGTTCGAGGACCGAATCGAAGAGGGCCGGCGTGAAGTCCGGCCAGAAATCGGGCACGAACATCAGTTCCGCATAGGCCGCCTGCCAGAGCAGAAAATTGGAAAGACGCTCTTCGCCGCTCGTGCGGATGACGAGGTCCGGATCCGGGATGCCGGCGGTATCCAGCCGGTCGTTGAGCGTTTGTGCATCAATCTGGGACGGATCGAGCTTGCCGGCCTGCACATCGGCCGCCAACCGCGCTGCCGCGCGTGCGATCTCGTCGCGGGATCCGTAGTTGAAGGCAATGACCAGGGTCATGCCCGTATTGTTCACGGTCGTGTCTTCCGCTTCGAGGAGAAGCGAGCGGATGTCATCGCGCAGATTGACGCGGTCACCGATGATACGGATGCGCACTCCGGCCTGATGCAGATCAGCGAGGTCACGGCGGATGAAGGCCTTCAGAAGGCCGAACAGCTCGTTGACCTCGGCCTCAGGCCGACGCCAGTTCTCAGACGAAAAGGCAAACAGCGTCAGATAGCTGACGCCTGCCTCGCCTGCCGCCTTCACAGTCTCGCGAACCGTTTCGACCCCCTTGCGATGGCCGAATGTCCGCGGCAGGCCACGGGCGTTCGCCCAGCGGCCATTGCCATCCATGATGATCGCAACATGCTTAGGTACGATGCGATGTTGAACTGTCGACATTGGCGAGGATCCAGGCGAGGTGGAGAGTGCGGCGTCAGGCGACTCTGCCTTAAACCTGCATGATTTCCTTTTCCTTGTCCGCGAGCAAGCGGTCGACGTCGACAATCGTCTCATCGGTCATCTTCTGCACCTTGTCGGACAGAGAACGGCTGTCATCCTGGCTGATGGAACCGTCCTTCTCAGCCTTCTTCAGGCTGTCCATGCCGTCACGGCGAACGTGGCGGATAGCGACCTTGGCCTTCTCGGCATAGTCATGTGCCACCTTGACCAGCGACTTGCGGCGCTCTTCGTTGAGCTCAGGCAGCGGGATGCGCAGGTTTTGGCCGTCAACGATCGGGTTGAGGCCGAGATTGGCTTCGCGGATGGCGCGGTCGACGGCGTTGACCATCGACTTGTCCCAGATCGAGACGCCCAGCATGCGCGGCTCCGGAACGGTCACGTTGGCGACCTGGTTCAACGGAACACGGGAACCATAGGCTTCGACCACCACCGGATCGAGGACGTTGGCGGACGCACGGCCCGTGCGCAGCGATGCGATGTCGTTCTTGAACGCGTTGATCGCGCCATCCATGCGGCGCTTGATGTCGTTGAGATCAACCCCTGCGGTCATCATGGTTCTCCCATTGCTCTGTCATTCGGCGGGACGAATTGCCCGCGCTTGCGTGTGATCAATTGTCGGTGACGATCGTCATGCGGCCGGCGCCGGACAGGATTTCGCCGAAACCACCCTTCTCATGGATCGAGAAGACGATGATCGGAATTCGGTTTTCGCGGGCAAGTGCGACCGCTGCGACATCCATCACGGCCAGTCCCTTTTGCAGGACTTCGTCATGGGTCAGGCTGTCAAAGCGGGTTGCGGTCGGATCCTTCTTCGGATCGGCGGAATAGATGCCATCGACCTGGGTGCCCTTGAAGATGGCTTCGGCACCGATTTCGGCAGCACGCAGTGCGGCCGCAGAATCGGTGGTGAAGAACGGGTTGCCGGTACCACCGGCGAAGATCACCACCCTGCCCTGCGCCAGATGATGAAGGGCGGCGCGCTGCGAAAAGCTCTCGCAGATTTCCGGCATGGCGATCGCCGACAGCACGACCGTATCGATGTCGAGCTTGCGCAGCGATGTGGCGAGCGCCAGAGCGTTGATGACGGTTGCCAGCATGCCCATGTGGTCGCCGGTCACGCGGTCGCCGCCCTTGGAGGCCACAGCCACGCCGCGGAAGATGTTGCCGCCGCCGACCACGACACCGACCTCGACGCCCATGCGACGGGCCTCGGCGATGTCACCGGCGATCCTGTCGGCCACTGCCACATCGATCCCGAATCCCTGGCTACCCATGAGGGCTTCGCCCGAAGCCTTGAGGAGGACACGTTTGAACAATGGCTTGGCTGACATGAATGCTCCCGAGATCAATTCTGTGCCGGATACACGAAGGGCATCGCGTTGTCACGCGATGCCCGATGTTTTCCCTCGAAGAAGGGTAACTGAAATCAGCCCTTGGCGGCAGCTGCAACTTCGGCAGCGAAGTCGGATTCTTCCTTCTCGATGCCTTCGCCGAGCAGCAGGCGAGCCATGCCGGTGACTTCGATCGGAGCGCCGGCTTCCTTTTCGGCTGCCTTGATGGCTTCGCCGACGGTCTGGTCCGGGTTGATGACGAAAGCCTGCGAGAGAAGGGCGACTTCCTCAAAGAACTTGCGCATGCGGCCTTCAACCATCTTTTCGATGATGGCGTCCGGCTTGCCCGAGGCGCGGGACTGCTCGATGAAGACGTTACGCTCGCGCTCTGCAACAGCGGCGTCGACTTCTTCCGCGCGGATGGCGAGCGGGTTGGTCGCGGCGATGTGCATGGCGACCTGGCGGCCGACGGCAGCGAGAACGTCCTTGTTGCCGGTCGACTTCAGCGCGACGAGAACGCCGAGCTTGCCGAGGCCGTCAGCAACGGCGTTGTGGATGTAGGTGGCGACAACGCCATCTTCGACCGAGAGCTTGACGGCGCGGCGCAGCGTCATGTTCTCGCCGATATGGGCGATCGCGTCCTTGATGGTGTCGGTGACGGTCTTGCCGCTGGCCGGATAGGTGGCAGCGCCGATCGCCTCGACGGAACCGTCGGTGCCGATGGCAACCGAAGCCACACCGCGGACGAGGTCCTGGAAGGCGTCGTTGCGGGCAACGAAGTCGGTTTCGGAGTTGACTTCGACGACCACGGCCGAGGTGCCGGCGCCGTTGATGCCGATCAGGCCTTCAGCAGCCGTACGGCCGGACTTCTTGTCGGCCTTGGCGATACCCTTGGCGCGCAGCCAGTCGATGGCGGCTTCGATGTCACCGTTGTTTTCGGTCAGAGCCTTCTTGCAATCCATCATGCCTGCGCCGGACTTTTCGCGCAGTTCCTTTACCAGTGCTGCAGTGATTTCAGCCATTGTGTGCCTCTTGTCTGTTCAGGCGGTCGATCCGTAACCTCAAGGCGACGGATGGCCGCTGTGTTGGGGACGAAATGTACCCGGATGTGTGACAACGTGATGAAGCGGGTCACCACGGAAACAATCGGCCGTCTTCGACGCCGTCCCGCCCAAAGCGGAGGCATCCGGAAGAACGGAGGCCGCCCGCTGCTCCAGAGAGCGCACAGGCGGCCATTCCCTTGACGGGAAGTGCGGCGGAAACCCGCCGCGAACGCGATTACGCGTCGGCTTCGGTCTCGAGAGCCGGCTCGATCGGAGCTTCAGCGGAAGCGCCGATGTCACGACCCGAAGCGCCCTGCTGGCGAGCGATGCCGTCGATGGCAGCGCGCGAGATCAGGTCGCAGTAGAGAGCGATGGCGCGCGAGGCGTCGTCGTTGCCCGGGATCGGATAGTCGATCAGGTCCGGATCGCAGTTCGAGTCGATGACTGCGACAACCGGGATGCCGAGGCGCTTGGCTTCGTCGATCGCGATCTTTTCCTTGTTGGTGTCGATGATGAACATCAGGTCCGGGGTGCCGCCCATGTCGCGGATACCGCCGAGAGCCTTTTCAAGCTTCTCGCGTTCGCGCTCGAGGTTCAGGCGCTCCTTCTTGGAGTAGCCGGAAGCTTCCGAAGCCAGGATCTCGTCGAGCTTGCGCAGACGGGCGATCGAGTTCGAGATGGTCTTCCAGTTGGTCATCATGCCGCCGAGCCAGCGGGAGTTGACGTAGTACTGGGCCGAACGCTTGGCGCTGTCAGCGATGATTTCCGAAGCCTGACGCTTGGTGCCGACGAACAGGACGCGACCGCCACGAGCGACGGTGTCGGACACGACCTGCAGGGCGCGCGACAGCATCGGAACGGTCTGAGCCAGGTCGATGATGTGGATGTTGTTACGATCGCCGAAGATGTACGGCTTCATCTTCGGGTTCCAGCGGTGAGTCTGGTGACCGAAGTGAACGCCAGCTTCCAGAAGCTGACGCATGCTAAAATCAGGCAATGCCATGCCTTTTTCTCCTTTTCCGGTTGAACCCCCGCGAGACAAACAGCAGGCCTTTTGGCTTGCCACCGGGCGGAAGCGGCAGGATTTCTCCCTGTCGATCCCAAGCCTCGCGTGTGGAATGACGCCGGCCATACAGGGGCGTCGGACAAAAATCAAGGGCGCAAACGCCGAATTTTCCAGCAGACGCCCCGGTTTACGGGCAGTCGACGTCCGGCTTGCCGAGCACTTCCAGCTTGGTCAGCTTGCCAGCCAGAACGAAATCGCCGTAGTCGAGCGTCAGGTCGCGGGTGACGCCGTTTTCATAGAGCTTGAAGGACTGGCTGTAGATCGGCTCCTGATCGCCCTTGGTCTTCTCGTCGAAGTAAGCGATCGAAACCGGCCAGTAATCCTGGGTGCCGAGCGACGCCAGAGCCTGGGCTTCCGGGTCTGCCGCATTGGATTTCTGCGGGCCGCCAACGATGGTTGTCGTCAGAAAGGTCTGGTCGCCATCTTCGGAGCCGTCGAAGATACGCGATTCAAAAACCCGTTCGCCCTTTCGTGCACGGGCAATGACTTCCAGCATATGCTCAGCCGGAAAACGGCTTTCAGCGAGTTCGACCGCGCGCTTGTCGGGCCCCGTCAGTTCGATCTTGACCTTGCCATCGGCCTCGGAGGCGGCTCCGCTCACATCCTTGTCGAGTTGATCGTCGGTGAAAGACTTGTTCTCGAAGCGGAAGGTGCCGCCAGCAACATCCTCGAAGGTCGTCGAGCGCTGGTCGGTGACCCGCACGCCTTCGCCGACGTCGATCCTCGTCACGAAACGGAACTGGGTGTTGAAGCCCTTGCAGGCCGAGCCACTGAACTCATAGACCATGCGACCACGCACAGACTCGATGCCGGAGCGATCGGAGGCTTCCTTGAGCACGACCTCGTAGACGGCGCGATGCGGCACCAGGCCGACGGTCGCGGCGGATACCGCATGCCCCGTGGCGCCCACAGTCGTCAGGGCCATCGTCGCGCGGACCGCCATTCGCAAAGGAAACATCGACACCCTCCTGTTGGACTCGTCAGCGATGTTATAAGAACACATCCGGCAAAAGCGAGACATGCTTTTCGTCGCCACAACTTTCTCAACTTTTATCAACAGACCGGGAATCGACCATGTCCGACACAATCGACGGCCGCCTTGCAGCGCTGGGCATCAGCCTGCCGGAAGCCGCAGCCCCCGCCGCCAATTACGTGCCCTATGTGATCAGCGGAAACCTGCTCTTCCTCTCGGGTCAGTTGCCGATTGAAGGCGGAAAAGTGGCGGTGACCGGTCTCGTCGGCGGCGATGTCGCACTCCCAGAGGCACAACGGGCAGCCGAACTCTGCGCAATCAACATCCTCGCCCAGGCCAAGGCTGCGCTTTCCGGCGACCTCACGCGGATTACCCGGGTCGTCAAGCTCAACGGTTTCGTCGCGTCCGCGCCTGGTTTCGTCGAGCAGCATCTTGTCATCAACGGCGCCTCCAACCTGATCGCCAATGTGCTCGGTGAAGCCGGCAAGCATGCACGCGCTGCCGTCGGCATGGCATCGCTGCCGCTCAACGCTGCCGTCGAGATCGATGCAATCCTGGAGATTTCCCTGTGAGCCAAGTCGACTGGATCAAGGACCTGCCCGTCGCTCATCGCGGGTATCATGACATGAACAAGCATATCTGGGAAAACACGCTCTCGGCCTTCAGCCGGGCCATCGAGGCGGGTTTTGCCATCGAATGCGATATCCAGCTGTCCTCTGACAGCGTGCCGATGGTGTTTCACGATCACGACCTGCAGCGGCTGTGCGGCATAGCCGGTGAAGTGCGCGAGCGCACAGCCGGCGAGTTGCGTCTGCTGTCGATCGGCGGCACATCGGACAAGATCCCGACGCTTCGCCAGATGCTGGATCTCGTCAAGGGCAAGGTGCCGCTTGTCATCGAGCTCAAGGGCATCGACGCGGAGCAGGATGACGGCTTCGTCGAAGCCGTCCTGGAAGTGCTCGAAGGCTATGAAGGCAAGGTCGCGCTGATGAGCTTCGACTATCACCTGTTGCGCGCGCTCAAAGTTGCCGAATGCCCCTGGCCGGTCGGCCTTACCGCTGAAGGCGTCAAGCCTGAGGTGCTGGAAGCGCACCAGGAAGCCATGGATCTTGGCCTCGACTTCACATCCTACTGCGTCGTTCACCTGCCAAATCCGTTCGTCACCGGCCTGCGTGAAAAGGGCACACCCGTGATTACCTGGACGGTCAGGGATGAAATCATGCGGGCACAGACCTATAAATATGCAGACCAGATGACATTCGAAGGCTTCGACCCGCGCCAGTCGCCGGCGATCGCCTGACGGGAGATCCATGGCAGACGAGGTGACGATCCGCGTAGTCCGCTCCTTCAAGGAGATCGCTTCGGCCGAATGGGGAGAGCTCACAGGGGCATCCCGCTCGGCCCCTGGCTACAACCCCTTCACCTCGCATGCCTTTCTCTCGTCCGTCGAGGAGTCGGGTTCGGCGACCGCCGAGACCGGCTGGATGGGCCACCATCTGCTGCTCGAAGAGGAAGGGCGCCTGATCGGCGCCGTTCCCGCCTATCTCAAGAGCCACAGCCAGGGTGAATATGTCTTCGACCATGGCTGGGCCGATGCCTTCCACAGGGCCGGCGGGCGCTACTATCCCAAGCTCCAGGCTTCGATCCCCTTCACCCCGGCCACCGGGCCACGGCTGCTTGTGCGGCAGGGCGAGGACGTTAATCACGTCCAGGCACTCCTCGCGCAAGGGCTGCAGCAGGTGGCCCGCGAACTCGGCTCGTCTTCGGCACATGTGACTTTCCTTCCGCAAGGTGAGCTACCTGCCCTTACGGACGCTGGATTTCTGCATCGCACGGACCAGCAGTTTCATTTCATCAATCGCGGCTATGCCAATCACGAAGCATTTTTGGCTGAGCTGTCCTCGTCAAAGCGGAAGAACCTGCGCAAGGAACGGCGGAATGCGCTGGAAAACGGCCTCTCCATCGACTGGCTGACGGGCAGCGACCTGACGGAAGAAATCTGGGACCAGTTCTTCCGCTTCTACATCGACACCGGCAGCCGCAAGTGGGGCCGGCCCTATCTGACGCGGCAATTCTACTCGCTGGTCGGCGAACGCATGGCCGATGATATCCTGCTGGTGATGGCCAAGCGAAACGGCCGTTATGTCGCCGGCGCCATCAACTTCATCGGCGCGGATGCGCTTTATGGTCGACACTGGGGCTGCATCGAGGACCACCCGTTCCTGCATTTCGAGGTCTGCTATCATCAGGCGATCGATTTTGCGCTTCACAAGGGCCTCGCCCGTGTCGAAGCCGGCGCGCAAGGGGAGCACAAGCTGGCGCGAGGCTATGAGCCGGTGACGACCCATTCAGCCCATTTCATCACCCATCCGGGCCTGCGCCGTGCCGTTGCCGACTATCTGGAACACGAGCGCCGGGAAGTCGCTCAGGTCGGCGAATATCTCGGCGAACATACGCCGTTCCGCAAGGGCGAACGCCAGCTTCGCGAGGGCGAGGAAATCGACGGTTGAGAGCCTGTTTGAGAGGCTTGAAGATCGCTGTTCCTTCCCGTTAAGTGGCCCCGACAATCGAGGAGACGACCATGACCGCCTATGATCCCGACAACATCTTCGCCAAGATCCTCGCCGGCACCATTCCGTCGGTGAAGCTCTACGAGGACGACGACACGCTCGCCTTCATGGACGTCATGCCACAGGCGCCGGGCCATCTGCTTGTTATCCCGAAGACCGGTTCGCGCAACCTGCTCGACGCAGACCCGGCGGTGCTTTCAAAGCTCATGCCGGTTGTCCAGAAGCTCGCCAATGCCGCCAAGGAAGCCTTCGAGGCCGATGGTGTCTACATCGCCCAGTTCAACGAGCCGGCGGCCGGACAGACTGTCTTCCACCTGCATTTCCATGTCATCCCACGGCATGAAGGCATGCCGCTCAAGCCGCATGCAGGCGGCATGGCGGATGTCGAGCTGTTGAAGGCCCAGGCCGAAAAGATCAAGGCGGCGCTCTAGACCCCCGCGGCCTGCTTTCACGGGATCAACCGACGAAGCCGCCGATCACCAGAACGGCTGCGATGCCGACAAGGGCCAGCACCATGATCGGAAAGGACCCGGTCGCGCGCCATGCGCGGCCTCTGGGAGAGGACTTGCGCAGATCGTCGGGCAAGACCTTGAAACGGGGCGGATCCCCGTGTTTCAGCTTTCGGAAGCGTACTACCTTTGACATTTCGCCTTCCTCTTGTTGATCGGAACCCCGATCTGGGAAGCGAATTGTGGCAATGCCACCCTGATCGCGAGACTGTGAACGGCGTAGCCTCAGAGCCAGAGCAGTCCGGCGCCGAGGATGGCGAGCGGTACCACCACACCGACGATGACCCGTTGCCGCGCGAGCAGGAAGGCCGCAAAGCCGATGCCGGCAGCGGCGAGCCTGAGCCAGAGGGGTGAAGCCTCGAGCGTACCGGTCGGGAAGACCACGAGCTTGGCGGTGACGGCCATCACGAGCGCGGTCGCAACCGCCCTCACCCAGTGCAGCGCCTCGGATCCTTCCTGAAGGCGATTGCCGGCAAGCACGCCAAGCCACCGCCACATGTCGGTCGCCAGCCAGCCTGCGACGATGATGACGATATAGGGCCAGTAGTCCTGCATCAGACAACCTCCTCGGCCTGGGCTTCGGCGTCCTGCACCTTCGCAGCCACCTCAGGTCTGTCTTTGCGGATGACGTAGCGGTCGAACAGATAGGCGAGCGTGCCGCCACCAAGACCCGCAATCAGGATGTCGAAACCGGGCACAACAAGGGCCAGCAGCGGACCGGCGACGGCTCCGACGATGAAGGCGACCTTGACCACGGACTGACGGCCCGTCGCCCAGATCGAGGCGATGAAATAGACGGGCGTGAGGAAGAAAAGCAGACCGGCGACGACAGGCGGAAACTTTGCCACCAGCCCATAACACACACCAACGAGAATGGTGTTCACCGTCACCAGGGTGATGCCGAAACCGGCAAAATAGGCGATGCGCGCCTCGCGCGGCACGTCCTTGAAGCTGCTCATCGCAAAGACCCAGGCGGTGATCGCGACGAAATGCGACAGGAAGAGCAGGAGCCAGGTCGGCGTGCGCTCGGTCCGCATCTCGGGCACCAGCGAGGCGACCATCGGCATCATGCGGATCGACGACAGCGATACCGCGAGAAAGATTGCCAGCAGGTTTGCGCCGCTGGTCATGGTGCCGATGAGGATCATTTTGGCTGGCAAGGCCCAGACGGAGACCGTCATGAACATGGCCTCGGCGCGGCTGACGCCCGATTCAAGCGCAAAGGCAGAAAAACCAACGAAAGAAATCATCAGAATGATCGCGGGCAGGCTGAAAAGGCCCCGCATACCGGTGAAAAACCACCGCGCCTGAGAAAGTTCGGGAGAAGCCGAAGACATCTGAAATTCCGGATCGGCAAAATGAAAGTGCCGGGCTTAACGCCCGGCACGGATGGTTCGCAAGTGCTGCGCTTACTTCTTCTTCGGCACCTTCGGCACGGCCGAGCGCTTCGGCTGCTTCGGCGCCTCATCGATCACCGCCACATCGCCTTCATCGACGGTGGCTGTCGCCTTGGCCGCCGGCTTGCGCTTGGCCTTCACAGGCTTGGCCGAGGCGACCTCGGCTTCCGGCTTCGGCTTGACGGGCGCCACTTCGGCGATCGCCTCGAGATCGAGCACTTCAGCGCCCTCTTCGTCTGACTTGGTGCCAACCTTGACGACGCCACCCTTCTTCAGCTTGCCGAAGAGGATCTCGTTGGCGAGCGGCTTCTTGATGTGCTCCTGGATGACGCGCGACAGCGGGCGTGCACCCATCTTTTCGTCGTAACCCTTGGTCGCCAGCCAGGCGATCGCCGGTTCCGACAGATCGAAGGTGACGTTGCGTTCCGAGAGCTGGGCCTCGAGCTGCATGACGAACTTCTGCACGACCTGATGAATGACGTCCGTCGGCAGCGGCGCAAACGGGATGGTCGCGTCGAGACGGTTGCGGAATTCCGGCGTGAACAGGCGGTTGAGAGCCTCCTCGTCTTCGCCGGTGCGCTTGGACGAGCCGAAGCCGATGGCCGACTTCGCCATTTCCGATGCGCCCGCATTTGTCGTCATGATCAGGATGACGTTGCGGAAGTCGATCTTCTTGCCGTTGTGATCAGTCAGCTGGCCATGGTCCATGACCTGTAGCAGGATGTTGTAGATATCCGGATGCGCCTTTTCGATTTCATCGAGCAGCACGACCGAATGCGGATGCTGATCGACGCCATCGGTCAGCAGACCGCCCTGGTCGAAGCCGACATAGCCGGGAGGTGCACCCAGCAGACGGGAGACCGTGTGACGCTCCATGTATTCCGACATGTCGAAGCGCAGAAGCTCGACGCCCAGCGACGAGGCGAGCTGCTTGGCCACTTCCGTCTTGCCCACACCGGTCGGACCGGAGAAGACATAGCAGCCGATCGGCTTGTTGGGTTCGCGAAGGCCAGCACGGGCGAGCTTGATCGATGTCGCGAGCGCCTCGATGGCCTTGTCCTGGCCATACACCACGGAGCGAAGGTCCTTTTCGAGGTTGGCCAGCACCATCTCGTCGTCCTTGGACACCGTCTTCGGGGGAATGCGGGCCATGGTGGCGATGGTGGCTTCGATCTCCTTCTCGGTGATCAGCTTGCGGCGGCGCGAGGCCGGCAGCAGCATCTGGGCCGCACCCGTCTCGTCGATCACGTCGATCGCCTTGTCGGGCAGCTTGCGGTCGGAGATGTAGCGGGCCGAAAGCTCGACAGCCGACTTGATCGCCTCGTTGGTGTAACGGAGCTTGTGGTAGTCCTCGAAATAGGGCTTCAGGCCCTTCATGATCTCGATCGCATCATCGATCGACGGCTCGTTGACGTCGATCTTCTGGAAGCGGCGAACCAGCGCCCGGTCCTTTTCGAAGAACTGCCGGTATTCCTTGTAGGTGGTCGAACCGATGCAGCGGATCGCGCCCGACGACAACGCAGGCTTCAGAAGGTTTGAAGCATCCATCGCTCCGCCGGAGGTGGCGCCGGCGCCAATCACGGTGTGGATCTCGTCGATGAAGAGAACCGCGCCCGGATAATCCTCGAGTTCCTTGACCACCTGCTTCAAGCGCTCTTCGAAATCGCCGCGATACCGGGTGCCGGCGAGCAGCGTGCCCATGTCGAGCGAGAAGATCGTCGCATCCGCAAGCGCTTCCGGCACCTTGCCTTCAACGATGCGCTTGGCCAGACCTTCGGCGATCGCCGTTTTGCCGACGCCGGGGTCACCGACATAGAGCGGATTGTTCTTTGAACGGCGGCACAGCACCTGGATAGTGCGGTTGACCTCGTCGTGACGGCCGATCAGCGGGTCGATGCGGCCGGTCTTCGCCTTTTCGTTCAGGTTGACGCAATAGGCCTTCAGAGCCTCCTGCTTGCCCTTGGCGGCGTTTTCTTCCGGCTCGCGGCCTTGCTTGGCCTCGGGCTCGCCATCGTCTGCACCACGCGGGCTGCGAACCTGCGAGGAGCCGGGGCGCTTGCCGATGCCATGCGAGATGTAGTTGACCGCGTCGTAGCGCGTCATTTCCTGCTCCTGCAGGAAATAGGCAGCATTGCTCTCGCGCTCGGCAAAGATCGCAACGAGCACGTTGGCGCCGGTCACTTCCTCGCGACCGGACGACTGAACATGGATCACTGCACGCTGGATGACGCGCTGGAAGCTCGACGTGGGCTTGGAATCCTCGTCGTAACCGGTGATCAGATTGGCGAGATCGTTGTCGACGAAATCGGTGACGGTCTTGCGCAGGGCATCGAGGTTGACGTTGCAGGCCCCCATTACGGCGGCGGCATCGGCGTCGTCGATCAGAGCGAGCAGCAGGTGCTCCAGCGTCGCATATTCATGGTGACGCTCGTTTGCGTAGGTCAGGGCCTGATGCAGCGCTTTTTCGAGGCTGGGTGAAAATGTTGGCACGTCTGATCCTCACTTCTTTTCCATGACGCATTGAAGCGGATGTTCATGTTGCCTGGCGAAATCCATCACCTGTGAGACTTTGGTTTCGGCGACTTCGTAGGTAAAGACACCGCATTCGCCCACGCCATGATTGTGAACATGCAACATGATACGGGTGGCGGCTTCCCTGTCCTTCTGGAAGAAGCGCTCCAGGATATGGATCACGAATTCCATCGGGGTGTAGTCGTCGTTCAGAAGCAGGACGCGATACAGATTCGGCTTCTTCGTCTTCGGCTTGGTGCGGGTGATCACCGAGGTGCCGCGATTGGCATTGTCCCCGTCACCCTGGCTCTGCATGAAGACCGGCTTGGCAGTCATTTCAGTTCATTCTCCGTTGTCCGGCCGGTTTGCCGTTACACATCGGTGCGGACGAACACTCAGCACAGTAAGGTAGTTCATTATGCGGTGATTTTAAGCCCCCCTGACCCCGGTGACGACAATTTGTCACGAAGCCCGGAAAAGCGAGAAAATTGAGGGTTTAGGTTATACAAGCGGCCACAAATGACAAGACCGGCCGTGCAGGGCACGGCCGGTCTTGCAGGTTACGCGCAAGCTTGGATCAGGCTGCGGTCGAGAACGGCGCGACGGCCTTGCCGATAGTCGCCTCATAGGGCTTGTAGACCGTCTTCGCCAGTTCGGCATACATTTCACCGATCTTGGTCGCCTCGGCAACGAAGCCTTCATACGAGGACTTCACGAAAGAGGTCTGGAGCTCGAAGGCCGCCTCAACGCTCTTCACCGCGGTCAGCGCTTCCATATAGGAAGTCAGATCCTGGAAGGACTTCTTCGAGTAGTCGGTCGCCTCGGTGGCGATCGCCTGGAAGCCCTTGGTCACTTCCGAATAATTCTTCAGCATGGTGTCCATGGCTTCCTTACTCTTCTTGCTGGCGTCATCGATGTTGAACATGCGACCATCCTCCGTTGTTCGGCATATCAGATGACGCGAAGATAGCAGTCGCACAAATTCGGTCAAGCGAATTTGTGCGACGCACAACAATCGTCAATTGTAAGCCGGATAAGGAAATGGGGCCGCGCCAAAGGCACGACCCCATCAATTCTGGCCTGGTCCGATTGACCGGCACGCCGCATCAGGCTGCCGGACCTCGAATGCATCAGAGGTCCACGTCGAGGATCGCCATGGAGAAATTGTAGGAGAGATCGCCATCTTCCTCGTCCTTGAAGACGACGCCGAGAAACTCGTCACCCACGTAGACTTCAGCGGAATCGTCCTTGCGGGGACGGGCCTTAACGCTCATCGTCGGGTTGAAGGTGCGCTTGAAATAGGCGTCGAGTTTCTTCAGTTCTTCGGGCTTCACACTGCGTCTCCGTGGACTGTTTCTTGGGTGCGCGCTTGTCGCACGGGCATTCCGGACCTGTAAAGACGCGAAAGTAAGTTTGCCCAACGAAGCCGGGCTCAAACCTTGCCGCTCACATGATCGTGCTATCAGTCGTCCGAGGCGATCATCTGGTCCATCGATCGGCTCGGCTCGGCGCAACCCGCCTCCCCGACGACACGCGCAGGAACGCCTGCCACGGTGGTGCATCTGGGAACCGGCTTCAGGACGACGGAACCGGCTGCGATGCGCGAGCAGCTGCCGACCTCGATGTTGCCGAGAACCTTGGCCCCTGCCCCGATCATCACGCCATCGCCGATCTTCGGGTGGCGGTCAGCCCCTTCCTTACCGGTGCCGCCCAGCGTGACACCGTGCAGGATCGAAACGTTGTCGCCGATACGGGCCGTCTCGCCGACGACAAGACCCGTGGCGTGATCAAGGAAGATACCCTTGCCGATCCGGGCAGCCGGATTGATGTCCGTCTGGAACATGTTCGACGAGCGGCTCTGCAGGTAGAGCGCAAAATCGCGGCGGCCGTTGTTCCACAGCCAATGCGCCAGACGGTGGGTCTGGATGGCATGGAAGCCCTTGAAATAGAGCACCGGCTCGATGAACCGCGTGCAGGCCGGATCACGGTCATAGACCGCCTGAATGTCGACGCGCAGAATCGTCGACCATTCCGGCCAATCCGCCATCATCGCCTCGAAGGCCTGGCGCAGGACGATGGCTGGAACGTCGGAGTGATCGAGCCGCTCGCAGATCCGGTAGATCACACAATCCTCCAACGAACGATGGCTCAGCACCGTCGAGTGGAAGAAGGCTGCCAGCATGGGGTCACGATCGGCTGCCACGCGGGCTTCGTGCCGCAGGCTGTCCCAGATCGGATCCATGGACTTGACAGTTTCGGCCTTGAGGACGTCGTTGTGTGCGACCATTGCCGGTCTCCTCATTCGTCTTGGAGCCGCATTATATAGTCGAAGACCTGATGAACTCAAATGGGGGCCGCATGAAACAGTCGAACAGCTTTGCCAAAGGCTTTATCAAGGCTTTCTGTGAGGCTGGAACCGGCCTGCTGGTGCTCGACAATCCACAGCGAAAAAATGCGGTTACCGCGGCGATGTGGCGGGCCATACCGGAGGCCATCCATTGGCTGCATGCCGATGCAGGCGCCCGCGTCATCGTGCTGACCGGCGGCGGCGCAACGGATTTTTCAGCCGGCGCAGACATTTCGGAATTTACCGAATTGCGCAAGGACACAGAGACCGCCCGCATCTACGAGGCCTCGAACAGCCGCGCCTTCGCCGCCGTCCGAGAGGCGCCCCTGCCCGTGATCGCCGCAATCCGCGGCATCTGCTATGGTGGCGGCCTCGGGCTTGCGGCAGCTGCGGATCTCAGGCTCGCCTCCTCGGATGCGGTCTTTGCCGTGCCGGCCGCAAGGCTCGGCCTCGCCTATCCGGCCGATGCGGTGCAGGATTTCGTCCGCGGCCTCGGGAGCCAGATGGCGCGACGCGCCCTCTTTACGGGAGCCGCGATGAAAGCCCCTGAGCTTCTCGGTTGCGGCTTCCTGTCGGAGATGACGGAGGCGGATCAGCTTGAACAAAGGGCGCAGATCCTGGCCGACACGATCGCCGCCAATGCGCCCCTGTCGCTTCGGGCATCGAAGCTTGCGCTGCGTGCCGTCGAGCAGGCGGACGAAGACCTGCTGCGCGAGGCGGAGATCATCGGATCGCTTACCTTCGAGAGTGAGGATTATCGCGAGGGGCGTGCGGCCTTTGCCGAACGCCGGCGACCGATCTTTACCGGGCGCTGACGGTCAGCGGCTTTCCAGCTCGGAATAGAAATCAAGCGCCGCCTTCTTGAAGATCCTGTCACCGACGGCCAGCATGTGGTCGCGGTTCGGAATGTCGAGGGCCAGGGCTCTTGGCATCAGTTCGGCGAGTTCATGGGGCGAGCCGGCGATATCGTCCTTCGTGCCGACACCGATCAGGGTCGGGATGTCGACCCTGGCGATATCCTGACGGCTGACGAGGTCGCGAGACGTGCGGATGCAAGCGGCAAGCGCGAGACGGTCGGACTTGGTCTGATCGGCAAAGGCGCGGAACATCCGGCCTCGCTCGTGGGTAACATCGTCAAGCGAGGGAGCGAGCAGCGCATCGGCGATCGGATCCCAGTCGCCGACACCGTCGCACATGCCGATGCCCAGACCACCGAAAATCAGCGAGCGGACGCGGTCGGGATGCTCGATGGCGAGAAAGGCGGAAATGCGGGCACCCATTGAGTATCCCATCACATGAGCATCCGCGATGCCGAGATGGGTCAGCAGGGCCGCAGCATCCCCTGCCATCGACGTCGGATGATAGGCTTCCGGGTCATGCGGCTTGGCACTTGCGCCGTGGCCGCGATTGTCGATCGCGATCACCCGGTAACCGGCATCGCCAAGCGTGCGCAGCCAACCGGGATAGACCCAGTTGACGCTCGCCGAGGAGGCGAATCCGTGGATGAGAAGAATCGGTTCTCCCGCCGGGTCACCATCGTCGAAATAGGCGAGGTCCAGCCCATCATTGCGGAAACTGGAGAACGGCGGCGCGTCGAGATTCATCGATCAGTCCTTGTGAGCACGGGCCGGCAACCATAGCCATCAGGACCGTGACATCAATTGCCGCAGGCCGATTTTCTGTGGTTTTTGGCAGTCTGCGGCTCTACACTTTTGTAAAGGACGGCGCTAATGTCCGCGCCAATTCGCAAAGCAGTCTCGGAGCACATCATGGCCGGCCACACCATTCCCCATTTCCAGAACGACGGCGGTCACCGCGTGATTGAGGTCGGCGTGAAGGAATTCATGTGCACGGGAGCCTCTGTGCCCTTCGACCACCCGCATATCTTCATCGACATGGGACACGACAACGAAAAGGTCTGTTCCTACTGCTCGACGCTCTACCGCTATAATCCGAACCTGAAGGCCGAACAGACCAACCCGCCAGGCTGCGTCTTCCACATCAAGGCGGCGTGACCGCGGCGTCACGATCGGCATACATCATGTCCATCAAGCACGCCGCCATCGTCGGAGCCGGGGTGGCGGGTCTGACTGCTGCCCTGTCGCTTGCGCGCAAGGGCATCTCCTCCGATATCGTCGAGCAGGCACCGCAGCTCGGCGAAGTGGGCGCCGGCCTGCAGCTTTCGCCGAACGCAACTCGCGTGCTCGGGCAACTCGGCGTGCTGCAGGATTTGGAAAGACACTGGGTCGAGCCACGCTCGATCAGCCTGGTCTCCGGTCGCGATCTTCGCCACCTTGCGAGTGTGCCCGCCGGTGATTTTGCCCGGCAGCGCTGGGGCTATCCCTATGGTGTTCTGCATCGATCAACTCTGCAACAGTCGCTGCTGCGCGCCGTTCTCAACCAACCGCTCTGCCGGCTGCATCTTGGTCATCGGGTTCAGGGTGTCGGCGCAGACGAACTCACCGCCATCACCGCGCGACAGCCTGACCTTATGATCGGCGCCGATGGTGCGTGGTCCGTTGCACGTGATGCGATTGCCGGAAGTCCGACCGTCAGCTTCTCAGGCAATATCGCCTGGCGCTTCACGATCAGCCAGGCCGCCGCCCCCTCGTTCCTGTCCCGGTCTGGTGTCACGGCCTATCTCGGCGCCAAGGCGCATCTCGTCAGCTATCCGCTGAAAGAGATCGACGGCTTCAATCTGGTGGCCATTGCAGCGGGGACCCGGAGTGACGAGAGCTGGGCAATCGATGCCGATGCGGCGCGGCGCGCCATGCTGCTTGAACAGTTTTCCGGCTGGCACCGCGAGATCAGGACGATCCTCGCGGGTGCCGACCATCCGACCTTCTGGCCACTTTATGCAGCGTCTGACGGCAACTGGCACAACGGACGCGACACGGTCCTGATCGGCGACGCAGCCCACACGATGATGCCGTTTTCCGCGCAAGGTGCGGCGATGGCGATCGAGGATGCGTTCTCGCTCGCCGCTCATGTCGCGCGAGCACCCCTGCCCTCCGCCCTTGCCTCGTTCTCGGCAGAGCGCAAGGCACGCGCCGCACGGGTCAAGGCACGCGGCGACTTCAACCGCTTTGCCTATCATGCCCGCGGACCGTTCCGCATCGGTCGTGACATCGTGCTGTCGCTGCGACCGGCCGAGAAGCTTGCCGCCGATCTCGACTGGCTCTACGGTCACAAGATCGGCGACTGAATTGCGCGGCCGTCTTCAGACAGCCGCGGCTGCGGAAAAGCCGCGCTCAAGGTCGGCCTGGATGTCCTCGATGTTTTCGAGGCCGATCTGCAGGCGGATGACTGCGCCATCGGTCGGTCCCTTGCGGATCTTGCGATCCTCCAGATTGACCAGAACCGCCAGGCTCTCATAGCCACCCCAGGACCAGCCCAGGCCGAAAAGTTGAAGGGCATCGAGGAAGGCGTGCGCCTTCGGCTTGATCTTGTCCGGTGATGCGGCCGGCAGGACGAAGGAGAAGACGCCGCTTGCGCCCTTGAAGTCACGCTTCCAGATGTCGTGGCCCGGGAAGCTTTCCAGCGCCGGATGCAGCACGCGCGCCACATCCTTGCGGCCTTCCAGCCAGCGCGCGACGGCAAGCGCGCTCTTGTAGTGGTGGTCCAGGCGCATGCCCATGGTGCGCAGGCCACGCAGGATCTGGTAGCTGTCATCAGGCGCGCCGCAGATCCCCAATGCTCCATTGGCTTCCTTCAGCGCCGGCCAATGCTTGGCGTTGGCAGAGACCGTGCCCATCAGAATGTCGGAATGGCCGGACGGATATTTCGTGGCGGCATGGATCGAGATATCGGCGCCGAAATCCATTGCCTTGAAATAGAGCGGTGTGGCCCAAGTGTTGTCGATGGTCACCACGCAATCATGTTTGTGGGCCGCATCGGAAATGGCCCCGATATCCTGCATTTCCATCGTGTTCGAGCCTGGCGCCTCGGTGTGCACGAGCTTGGTGTTCGGGCGGATCAGACGTTCGATTTCGGAGCCGATTTCAGGATCGTAGTATTCCACCTCGACACCGAGGCGGGTCAGCATCGTGTCGCAGAAATGGCGGCAGGGTGAATAGACGGAATCGACGATCAGCGCGTGATCGCCCGATGACAGGAATGCGAGGAACGGTACCGTGATTGCTGCGAGGCCTGATGGCACCAGGATCGTGCCGGCAGAGCCTTCCAGTTCATCGATGGCGCTGCACAGGGCATCCGTCGTCGGGGTACCGCGCGTTCCATAGGTATAGCGCTGGCTGCGCGTCTCCATCGCCCGCGCATTCGGGAACAGCACCGTCGAGGCATGCACGACCGGCGGATTGACGAAGCCGTGATAGTCGGTCGGATCGTAGCCGATATGGCACAGCTTCGTGTTGGTGCCGGCGTCGGCCAGCCAGTCTTTCGATTTGCTCATGGATTCATGTTCCTAACGCATGCTTCCGAAGGGTTTTGGCCGGTGTGGAGAGGCTGGTCAAGTTGCACAATCGCGTGATCCGGCGGCGCATGTCTTGCCGAAGACACCCGGAAAGACTGTCAAAAAGGCGTCATTTTCATCAGTTTGGGGCAAAAACCACACATTTTTGCCTATTTGGCGGGCGTTTTTGATAAATTCGCGCTTTTGTGGCCATTCTGCGGCATAAAGACTTGACCGTACCGACATTTGCGAATGAGATATGACTGCTCGCACCGGGAGGCCGCGAGCCGACGTGCCCTGCTAGTTTTCGGCAGGCGGCCGTCGCTGGCATAAAACAAGAGAAAAAAGGTTGGGAAAAATGAACAACAAGTTCCTGTCAGCTGCCATCGGCGCTGCGGTCCTGGGTTTTGGCGCGTCCGCAGCTTCCGCCGCGACGCTTGACGACGTGAAGGCCAAGGGTTTCGTCCAGTGCGGCGTGAACACGGGTCTTGCGGGTTTCGCTTCGCCGGACGCTGCCGGCAACTGGACCGGTTTCGACGTCGATTATTGCAAGGCCGTTGCTGCCGCCGTTTTCGGTGACGCGACCAAGGTAAAGTACACGCCGACCACCGCACAGAGCCGCTTCACCGCGCTTCAGTCCGGCGAAGTCGACGTTCTGATCCGCAACACCACCTGGACCATCAGCCGCGACACCGCACTCGGCTTCAACTTCCGCACCGTCAACTACTATGACGGCCAGGGCTTCATGGTTCCGAAGAGCCTGAACGTTTCGTCGGCTCTCGAGCTGTCCGGCGCCGCCGTCTGCGTCCAGTCCGGCACCACGACCGAACTGAACCTTGCCGACTACTTCAAGGCCAACAACCTCGAATACAAGCCGGTCGTCTTCGAAAAGCTCGAAGAAGTGAACGCCGCCTACCAGGCCGGCCGTTGCGACGTCTACACGACCGACCAGTCGGGCCTGTATTCGCTGCGTCTGACGCTCACCAACCCGGACGAGCATGTCATTCTGCCGGAAATCATCTCGAAGGAGCCGCTTGGTCCGGCCGTTCGCCAGGGTGACGACCAGTGGTTCGACGTTGTTTCTTGGACCCACTACGCCCTCGTGACCGCCGAAGAATTCGGCATCACCCAGGCCAATGTCGACGAAATCAAGTCGACCACCACCAACCCGGACATCAAGCGCTTCCTCGGCGCTGAAGCCGACACCAAGATCGGTACCGATCTCGGCCTGTCCAACGATTGGGCCTACAACATCATCAAGGGCGTCGGTAACTACGGCGAAATCTTCGAGCGCAACATCGGCGTCAACACCCCGCTCAAGATCGAGCGCGGCGTAAACGCTCTGTGGTCGAAGGGCGGCCTGCAGTACGCACCGCCGATCCGCTAAGCGCGGTCGGACCTTTGCGAGGCGGCGAAAGCCGCCTCGCGCTTTATCAAGACCACGTGTTCAGACCGGCACGTGCGCTGTGGTCAGCAGCGAACCCAGAGAATGCCGGCTGTCTCTAAAAACAATAACAGTTTAAGGCTCAATGAAGCCTCGGGGATTTGGCACAGCATGACAGATCACGCCACCAGTTTGCCTGCCGGTAGGCAGAGCTTTGGCTCGCTGATCTACGATCCGAAAGCAAGATCCATCTTCTTTCAGGTCGCTACGATCGCCGTCATGACGTTCATCGTCTGGACAATTGCGAACAACACCATCGAAAACCTGGCCCGCAGCAACACTGCGACGGGCTACGACTTCCTCAACGGCCGCGCCGGTTTCGATATCGGTCAGAGTCTCATCGCCTACACGGCGGATTCGACCTATGGCCGCGCCATTCTGGTCGGCCTCCTCAACACCATCTTGGTGGCTGTGACGGGCATCATCACGGCAACCGTGATCGGCTTCATCATCGGCATCGGGCGCCTGTCACGCAACTGGCTGATCGCGAAGCTCTGCACCGTCTATGTCGAAGCGTTCCGCAATCTGCCGCCGCTGCTCGTCATCTTCTTCTGGTATTCGGGCGTGCTTGCGACGCTGCCGCAGCCGCGCGATTCGCTTGAACTGCCGTTCTCAACCTTCCTCAACAATCGCGGCCTCGCCTTTCCGAAGCCGATCTGGGGCGATGGCGCAAGCCTGATCCCGATCGCTCTGGTCGTTGCCATCATCGCCACCGTGGTTATTGCCCGCTGGGCAAAGGCGCGGCAGATGCGCACCGGTCAAATCTTCCCGACCGGCTGGGTTGCTGCGGGCCTGATCATCGGCCTGCCCGTTCTGGCGTTCCTGGCAGCCGGCTCGCCGCTGACCTTCGACTATCCGGTCGCAAGCCGCTTCAACATGTCCGGCGGCGCCGTGATCGCACCGGAATTCGTGGCCCTCTATCTCGCTCTGTCCTTCTACACCGCTGCCTTCATCGCGGAAATCATCCGCGCCGGCATCAAGGGCGTGTCGAAGGGTCAGACGGAGGCTGCTTCGGCTCTCGGGCTGCAGCCGTCGACCACGACGCGTCTGGTGATCGTACCGCAGGCGATGCGCATCATCATCCCGCCGCTGACCAGCCAGTATCTGAACCTGACGAAGAACTCGTCGCTCGGCGTCGCAGTCGGTTTCCCCGAACTGGTCTCGACCGGCGGCACCACCTTGAACCAGACCGGCCAGGCGATTGAAATCGTCTCGATCTGGCTCGTCGTCTATCTCTCCATCAGCATTGTGACCTCGCTCTTCATGAACTGGTTCAATGCCAAGATGGCTCTGGTGGAGCGTTGATCATGGCGCGTGAATTGACCTATATCCGCCAGGAAATGCTGGCTCCGCTTCCGCCTCCAACCTCCGATGCGAGCATCGGCGGCTGGATCCGCAAGAACCTTCTCGCCACGCCGAAGGATGTCGTCCTGACCATCCTCGGCCTGGCCGTGCTTGCGCTGATCCTGCCCGGGGCGATCAACTTCCTGTTCCTCGACGCCGTCTGGTACGGCGCCGATCGTGCCGTCTGCGCCACGATTGCGCAGGGCGGCACCCAGCCGGATGGCTGGAAGGGTGCCTGCTGGGCTTTCGTTGAAAACCGCTTCTCGCAGTTCATCTTCGGGCGTTATCCGATCGAGGAACGCTGGCGCGTCATCCTTGTCGGCGTGATGTTCGTGGCACTGCTCGTGCCGCTGCTGATCCCGAAGACGCCGCGCAAGGGGCTGAGCGCACTGCTGCTGTTCATCATCTTCCCGGTCGTCGCCTTCTTCCTGCTGCATGGCGGGTTCGGTCTTGCGATCGTCGAAACCCCGCTCTGGGGCGGCCTGATGGTGACGCTGATCCTGTCCTTTGTGGGCATTGCAGTGTCGCTTCCGCTCGGCATCCTGCTGGCGCTCGGACGACGTTCGGAAATGCCTGTGATCAAGGTGATCTGCGTGACCTTCATCGAAGTCGTGCGTGGCGTGCCGCTGATCACGGTTCTCTTCATGGCGAACGTGATGCTGCCGCTCTTCATGCCGACCGGCTGGACGATCGACAACTTCCTGCGCGCGCTGGTGGGTGTGTCGCTCTTTGCTTCGGCTTATATGGCGGAAGTGGTGCGCGGCGGCCTGCAGGCGATCCCGAAGGGCCAGTATGAGGGCGCGGATTCGCTCGGCCTCTCCTATTGGCAGAAGACACGGCTGATCATCCTGCCGCAGGCGATCAAGCTGGTCATCCCGGGGATCGTCAACACCTTCATCGGCCTGTTCAAGGATACGTCGCTCGTGTCGATCATCGGCATGTTCGATCTCCTCGGCATCGTCCGCCTCAACTTCACCGATGCCAGCTGGGCAACGCCCGTGACGCCGCTCACGGGTCTGATCTTCGCCGGCTTCGTATTCTGGATCTTCTGCTTCGGCATGTCGCGCTACTCCGCCTTCATGGAGCGGCACCTCGACACCGGTCACAAGCGATAAGAACAAGGGGAAAAACCATGGCTGAAGCCACATCGAAGAAAATGGCCGTCTCCGACACCGATGTCGCGGTCGAAATCATCAACATGAACAAGTGGTACGGGGACTTCCACGTCCTGCGCGACGTCAACCTCAAGGTGATGAAGGGCGAGCGCATCGTCATCGCCGGTCCCTCAGGCTCCGGCAAGTCGACCATGATCCGCTGCATCAACCGCCTGGAAGAACACCAGGCGGGCAACATCATCGTCGACGGGATCGAACTCACCAACGACCTGAAGAAGATCGACGAAGTGCGCCGCGAAGTCGGCATGGTGTTCCAGCACTTCAACCTGTTCCCGCACCTGACCATCCTGGAAAACTGCACGCTTGCCCCAATCTGGGTCCGCAAGATGCCGAAGAAGGATGCCGAGGAAATCGCGATGCACTTCCTGAAGCGCGTCAAGATTCCGGAACAGGCCAACAAGTATCCGGGACAGCTCTCCGGCGGCCAGCAGCAGCGTGTGGCGATCGCCCGTGCGCTCTGCATGAAGCCGAAGATCATGCTGTTCGACGAGCCGACCTCAGCGCTCGACCCGGAAATGGTCAAGGAAGTTCTGGACACCATGGTCGGGCTTGCCGAAGAAGGCATGACCATGCTCTGCGTCACCCATGAAATGGGCTTCGCACGCCAGGTCGCCAACCGCGTCATCTTCATGGATCAGGGTCAGATCGTCGAACAGAACTCGCCGGCCGAATTCTTTGACAATCCGCAGCACGAGCGAACCAAGCTCTTCCTCAGCCAGATCCTGCACTAAGCGCCGGGAGGCTGACAGTCGACATGAAGAGCCCGCCGCGACAACGCGGCGGGCTCTTTCGTTTTCACTGAGACTTGCTATCAGGGGCACCAGCTCTGCTGACGGGCCATGCGTGGCTTGGCAAGCCCTTCGGACACCAGGATCGATCCCAGCGAACGACCATGACGGGTCGCAACCCGCATCACGCCCGGAGCATTGCTTGAGGCCTCAGCCTTCAGCGTTTCGAGATCGAAGCGCCCGGAACTCAAGAGATCCTTCAACCGCACCTTGGCGGCGAAACCGCGATCACGCTCCTGCTGGCAGGCAGCGGCTTCGGTGCGCGGGGCGGCAATGTCCGCCAGAACGATCTTGGTCTTCCGGTACCAGAAGGTGTCGCCGCTCATGACGCAGTTGTCGAGGCCGGACGTGCCGCAGAAATAGAACTTTCCGGAGAAGTTCTCGCCCGTGAGCGCCGCCGTCTCGGTCGCTGCCGCTTGAGGCCTCGAGGCCGGGACGGCTGCCTTGGCGCTGCCGACATCCGCCGGAGGTACGGGTGCCTTCGCGTTCTGTGCGGGCGGTTGCGTCTGTCTCGGCTGCGGTTTTTCGCGCTCGGGCTTTGCTTTGTGCTCGGTTTCATGCGCCGTCATGCGCTCCTGCGACAGAAGGGGAGCCAGCTCCTTGAGCACCACCGCACGGTTGTCATAAAGCGCGATGCCGCCGGCCACGAGGGCAAGCACGACCAGCCAGGATGTCATGCCCTGACCGCCGGAAGACCGGCTCGACTTGCGGCGTTTGGCGGGGGCGCGGCGGGAAGAAGCGGTGCGACTGGACATGGTTAACCTCTCGTGAGCGGCATCATGACGCGCAAGGGTTTCCGAAAGGTTGGCAGGGAGAGAGTTTTCAGTGAATGGCGCGGCGGCGCTGCCATGATCCACATGAAAAGGGCGAGGTGCATGACAGTTGTCCTCGCCGGTCAGAAGAAGCCGCCCGCCATCAGCCATGCCGAAGCCGCCTTCTTGTAGGCCGATCTACGCGCTGCCGCTAAAGGGCTTTGCAGCTCGTAGAACGCGGCATACGAGGAATAATCATGTGTGAGATCAGAAGGTGAGCGTCGCCACATACGTGTGGACTCAAAAACACTGTTTTCGTTGAGATTTTTCGAACGCCGAACCAGTTTGGTTGAGACTCGTCGCCTCATACGTCGAGACTCAAACGCTAAATCACCTCATACCTTGAGACTCCCGAGCCTAAGCTCTGCACCGCGATCTCAATCCATGGCGCAGCCGTCTCCGTAGCACTCGACGGGCTGTGTAGTTTCCACTGGCAAAGCTAATAGCAAATCATCGACTGACTGAACTTCCGACATTTGGTGCCGACTAGCGCTCTAGGAGCCTAGACAGACAGACGAATGTGTAATTTTGTGCAATCAAAAGACGCTTGAGAGAACGTATGCAGTACTGCATCAACAATGCGTATTGATCGGGTAGGTATCAAAAAATCGCAATTGACCCACAAGTCAAAGTGTCTTGAACAAGCTCGCTAGTTTCACGTTTGAAATGCCCCCAATGGGCTCAAAATCGTAATTTCCTTTTTCGTTGATGTAAGCTCTCAATACCTGAGCTGATAGGAAGCACGGCGATCTCGTCCCCACGCAACTAGCAAGTCGCTCCCTGGAGAGATCGACAACTACGCTCGCCCCGCGGTCACCCAGACCGGATATCTCTAACTTGCCATCAGCTGATTTCTTAGAGACCAACTCTGCTTTGCTGCTGGTGACCATACCTCGTACAAGAACATAGAGAATCCCAGAGTTTGGTTGCACCGCACGGGTTAGAAGCCAATTTCGATCAACGTCTTCAAAGTGGTTGCGTTTCCTCACTATCTCTTTCGACAATAGCGTGAATATCGATCCGTAATCCTCTCGACTTCCGTCCACTACCTGGATTGACACATTGTCGCGAACTGCGGCCGATACCTTGGCCTTTACCGCTGCGTCAACGCCTGCGTTGAACGTGAGTGAAGAGACGTCCGATGCTACCAATGCAGTTGGCTGCGTGCGGCTGGTTGGTTCAGAAGGAAAAGGAATTTGATCCAGCCTGATTAGCGTATCCGATGCGGCATCCCACGCGAACAGCTGACCTATGTTGATAAGCCCGCTGTTGTATATACCCAGGCTCGTTGATGCGTATTCAAATGAAGGGACGATCGTTTCCGTCTGGCAGCCCGCCATTGAAAACAAACAGATCATAAGAATTCTCTTCAAGACACGCGCTCCATTTTTCCAAAACAGAACCAAACGCGACGATTTTCAGAAATCGGCACCCCACCTATGCGTGCAAAACAACTTTAATCAACAGCTATTCTTCCGACAACTAGCGCGCAATCAGATATTGAACTACCTCAATCGAAAACTTCAATTGCCATTGATATAACATAAATCCGACATCTACCCAATAATCTGCTTTCTATCAATTATATTATTGCACCGTCCTGCAACTATCGCACGTACGAAAATATAAAATCAATGATGAAATTCCATATGGTCTCAAACGCTACTTTTTATGCGCCGACTGAATTTATTCTTCGGCACCACAGATATATATCAGCATTAATATACTTATTGTTCTAGGACAAAAGAACGGATGGCGAATCTTAAATGATTATCAGTAAGATAGAACGACTTACGTGACCCCTTCGCCATCATGCACGTTCGGCGTTTTTACATTTTCTTGATAGACCATACTTGACCAAAATTCCAAAAGAATGAGATCATCAACCTATGGGGGCGTCAAGGGAGGGGACAATGCTAGCGAGACGGCAGGTGTTGCAAGTTATCGGTGGCGCAACAGCGGCACTTGTTGGCGGCGGCGGTGTATCTGCGCAGATAGAAACATCTGGCATTGAGATAGAAAGCCCAATGCCACCACTTCCTCAGGATTTGGCCGATCTAGAGGGACAACCAGCGGCACCTTACATCGAAACGACTGCCGTTGGCACCGGGAGGCCTTTACCCAACGAAATCGTAGACGCCTATAACGTTCTTATCGCTTCACCATTCAGGTGTGAGCCGATTGAGGTTGCCGAATACTTCTTAAGGCTGGGCCAAGGCGAGTTAGGCGCAGGCCTTGCTCAGTATGCCAGAGAATGGCCCGAGAGGGCCAATCCAGTCATTTTCCACTTCTTCTCGTCGACACTTACGAAGCCCGAAGGAGATGTAACGCCATGGTGCGCCGCATTTATGAATTGGTGCCACCTGCGGGCAAATGCGAGATCGATTGAGGAGATAGGAAAAGCCCCTGGCTTCTTCTCTCAATCTGGAAAGCCTTTCAGTACCGACAACTTAAGACGCTTCAGCACCAATAGTGCAAGCTCTGGTTCTTTCCGTTGTAACCAGAGAACGGATTCGCCGGTACGAGGCGACCTCGTGGTAATGGCAAATGCTGGAACTCAGAACATGACAGCCTCCTGTCTCGGTAGAGGTCACGTAGCGTTCTTTGTCGCGAAGCTGCCAGGCAACAAGGTAAGAATGCTGGGTGGCAATCAATCATCACCTGGTAGCAATGGTGCCGTTACACTCGGCACAGAGGGAATTGGCAGTGGTAGCCGTTTCTTTGCGTTCGTAAGGCCGCGGGTTTAGGCGATGAAGCGCGTCGGGCTCACCGTACTTGCTGTCTGCACGTTGGGACTGCCCACGCCCAGCCCTGCATTCGATGATATGCAGCGCGAACTGATTAGACTTTTTAAACAAGCGATTGTGAAAGTGGAGGTTTCTGGCGAAGTACCTCAATTCGACAGCAACGGGGTGGACAGTTGCAGATCCCAAGGAATGGGCTTCCTTATTAGTCGAACACATTTGATTTCGGCTAAGCATGTTATCGACGTGCCCGGCACATGCAAAAAACGCATTGCAGTATCTTCGGCTGCGACTTCATTTCAATCGATGACGGACGTGGTCGATAGTCACGGAGACGTTGTTCTCCTTAAGTTACGCGACAGCTCAGCTCCAGCACCAATGTGTTCATTGGCCGTATCCGATCGAAACGTCTATTTTAAATCTGTTGTACGGTTCGCTCTTCCAGGTCCGCTAGTCGATCCAGAGCCGCTTTTGACTGAAATTGGCGATAAATCAATCGAGTTCGATCCCAATGTCCGCTTCACTCCAGCCCCTGTGCATCCTGGAGACAGCGGCGGTCCGATCGTTCATCTCTTTTCTGTTGTCGGGATCACGAAAGAGAAGCTGACCGAGGTCGATGGGTACGGGGTAATGATCCCAGTAGACCCAATAAATAAGCTTCTCCAACAAGCGGCATTTCGACCTGATAGCTCGACGTGCAATCCATTGTTGACTCAACAAACCGCTGTCGACGTAACCTTCTCTTCGGATTTACTAAAGCAGGGGCAAATCAGGACTGGGCTTGAAACCGCTCTGACTGGAATGTCCTACTCTTTCAATAGATTTGGAAATGGCAGTGCCGCAATTGCACCCGCTGCGGCGGATGATAATCAAGTATTGAACATCCCTGGTAGCGGGACAATCATGGTTCCGCCGATAGGTAATCTTCAAGATGGCCCAAAACCCAGCCCTAGATTCGACGATCTGGATTCAATACTTGGTGGAAATGTGTTCGGCGGAGATAATTCAGTAATTCGAAATCTTGAGCTTCCACGTCTGCCAGAAGGAAGCACCGTTAACTCTTCGCCAATCAACCCCAATTTCGGCACGATAACTATGGCCCCCGATCAACGAGGTGTAGCCGTCATTAAGGGATCTGATTATCCAGAGATCGCAACCGAATTCTTAGCGGAATCTCTGAAATCGCAAATTTGGACAGGGTTTCTAGAGTCACTTAAGTCTCCAGCATCACCGTAGTGGAATGGTGCCGCAGATCACTACGAGTGTTTAAAGCTAAGCGAGAAGGGACCTTGCAGGTCAAGATTTAACACACCACACTCAAAGCGCTTACATTCGGATTTGGCTCATCAAATGGTTGAAGTCGTGCTAGCCGTAGATGAAATTCTTGAAGGCCACACGAAGTTGAACGGCTTCGTGATGCACAAGGTTGTGGGAGTGGTAGACCGCACTAGACAAATGTTAGTTTCCGAAAGCCTACCGCATCAAACCGCCTGGGCGTCGTTGAAACTTCGCCTGAAAGCAGTTTCACCAGTACCTCACCCTGTTTCATCCCATTGCGCTTGGCATAGGAAAACAGGCTGATGGCATCACCCTCTTGCCGAGCCGCATCAATGGTCAAAGTTCTTTCCACCAGAGAGACCACCTCGGCTTTCAGATACCGTACGGCTGGGGATTTCGGGAATAGGCCAGAGTGGCTTTCGATGTACCCTGCCCTCTCCAGAAATCGAAATTCATGTCCAGGGATTCCCGTAATCGGGATGGTCTCAGGAAGGGTAATCAAGTCAGCGATCTTGGCTCGGAGTTGCTCCAAATCTTCCCTCGAGAATGAGTGCTGATCCTTCCAGGGGGTCAGACCAATACCGAGACGCTTTGCAAACTTTGAAAGAGCTTTCGGGGGCACTGCGAGTTCATCAGCGGCTTCTGACAATGTGAAATCCGCTCGTTCGATACCTTGATGACTGAAGCGTTTGCGGCCGATCCGACCAACAAGAGCGAACGCTGCAACGAACTGACGCTCAAGCCATGGTCGCAGCGAATCTGTTTCGTCAGATGGCCCACCGTAGACCAGGTTTCCAAGAGATCGGTGGATACCCCGCCGTCTCTTATGTTCTGGTACGATTTCTTTGATCCGATCAGCCAATCGTCGCTGAAGGTCAGGCTCTGCCATGATGAGCGCCGAATATCCGTCGTCATCAAGGAATTCGCCGAGGGTCTTGCAACCGTCAATGACGTGGTGGAGGGGTACCCCTTCCAGAGGAAGTCCTGCCTGGCTGCGAAGCCTACCTTCAATAAATCGCTCCAGACCAGTCGGCCTGGCTGACGAACCAGGTCTTGCACCATGAGCAAGATCCATCCCATCTGAACCCACGTCAAAACGGGGCCAGTACCAACGAATGATATCTTCGCTAGCAGTCCGCTCAACCAACTCCTCGCAATGGATCGGACAGGTTCTGTAACAGTTGAAATCCCACCAAACGCGGTGATGGCGAGAAATGCGCAGACACGAACGACACCAACGCCTCGTGGTCAACGACATCTGTTTCTGACGGACAGTCTGATCTCCGATGTGGTAGAGAGCGCCATGCAAAATTGGGGTGTATCTTCCCAGGCCCTCTAGCGTTTCCTTCGTCAAGGGAAGCTTTTGGATGGTCTCCAGCATTTCTTGAGGAACGAGGTTGCGCCCTTTCAAGCCAATCTCGTTGGCATAGACGCGAAGGCTACTATGGCCCTCATTTGCCACCAGACGAGCAAAGTACCCATAAGCCGGCTCCCCATCGCAGTGAGCAATGTTCCAACGTGAAAACGGACGCGCAAGTGCGTTGGCGATCTGCATCACGTTACCCTCTCTCAAAATAGGGGTAACGATCACCTGGACCACGCATGCGGTTTACCGTCTCCCGAAGATGCTCGACCATGATGCAGGAGGTGTCTTGCCCCATGGCAATCAGCCCTGCCCGTTCGATAAGCCTCATCAGACGACCGATTTTGCCACCACTGAAATGATGAAAGTCCCTGGCCCAAACTTCGAGCCCAGATTTTGTCGCGAACGGCAAACGGTCGTCGATTTTGTCAATTAGAAGACGAAACATCTCGAATTCAGTACCACTGTCACCGATCGCCTTGATGGTTTGATGGTAAAAGCCGCGGTTAGCCAGCGCTTCCATCGAGTGAACCGTGGTCTCCAGCCGTTCCTCCCCGACGAGAAGGACGTTGAACAGATTGGCGTCCACCATCTGCTTGATGTAACTACGAAACGCCTTGATCTGCGGGACCGGCCGGTCAGAGATCAACAATTGCGCTTCATCGAGGATGACAAGTGATCGTGTCCCGGCGCGTGGTGTAGCTCCGGCGCTGGCCGTGCCTTCCGGACAAAGCCGGGAATTGATCAGCTTGCGGCTGGCAGGCTGATGAGCGGATCATCGCTCATTGCTGCTATGGTCTCAAGTGTCATGTAGCGGGATCGCTGAACGGCCCACTCGTCGTTCTGCTCGAGCAGCAGCGCCCCAACGAGCCTGACGATGGCATCGTCGTTGGGGAAGATGCCGACGACTTCTGTGCGTCGCTTGATCTCGCCGTTGAGACGCTCGATCGGGTTTGTCGAATGAAGCTTTGCCCAGTGCTGCCTGGGAAAGGTCATGTAGGCGAGCACGTCCTGCTCGGCGCTATCCATCAGCGTGGCGAGTTTCGGCACCTTCGGCCTGATCTGGTCGGCGACATTGCGCCATTGGGTGCTTGCCGCCTCCGGGGTGTCCTGGGCAAAGGCCGTGGCGATGAAGGCGGAGACGACACGCCGTCCGCTCTTGCCTGCATGAGCGAGGGCATTGCGCATGAAGTGAACCCTGCACCTCTGCCATGTGGCGGAAAGCACCTTCGACACGGCTGCCTTGATGCCTTCATGCGCATCGGAGACGACGAGCTTGACGCCGCGCAGGCCTCGTCTGGTCAGCTTGCGTAGGAACTCGGTCCAGATCGCTTCTGCTTCTGATGTGCCGATTTCCATGCCGAGCACCTCGCGCCGGCCGTCAGTGTTCACACCCACCGCGATGATGACCGCTACCGAGACAATACGACCGCCGCGACGAACCTTAAGGTAGGTGGCATCGATCCAGAGGTATGGCCACTCGCCCTCGATAGGACGGTCGAGGAAGGCTTTGACCTTGTCGTCGATCTCTTCGCAGAGCCGCGATACCTGGCTCTTGGAGATGCCGCTCATGCCCATGGCCTTGACGAGATCATCGACGGATCGGGTCGAAACGCCTTGGATGTAAGCCTCTTGAATGACTGCCGTCAGAGCCTTCTCGGCCATTCGGCGCGGTTCTAGGAAACTCGGGAAGTAGCTGCCCGTGCGAAGCTTGGGGATGCGCAGTTCGACGGTTCCTGCTCGTGTCTCCCAGTCTCGATCGCGGTAGCCGTTGCGCTGGGCAAGTCGGAAGCTGTTCTTCTCGCCGTAGCCCGCGCCGGTCTTCGCACTCACTTCAAGCGCCATCAGCTTCTCGGCAGCAAAGCCGATCATCTCGCGCAACAAATCGGCGTCGGCGCTCTTCTCAACGAGTGAGCGCAGGTTCATCATGTCGTCGGTCATCGGTGGTGTCCCTCAGGTTGGCTCTAAGCAACCCGACCCTACCGGAAAACACTGGTGACCACCGCTACGCCGCCCGCTCCCTACAGCACATTGGAGGGCGCGCTCGCGAGCGGCTTCGCTACCAACCAACTACACCACGCGCCGGGACACGATC
>LFEF01031115.1_pt2 | contig 87344 bp, 73 predicted proteins | sample 619371 | NCBI WGS metagenome assembly LFEF01 (sample SAMN03014291, study PRJNA259931) | freshwater metagenome | biome: lake; feature: waterbloom | place: China: Taihu Lake | collected 2006-08 | depth 0 m m
CTGATTTTATCACTCAATCCCAGCTTTTGGGGGGTTCTACCCCCCAAACCCCCCGTTGGGGTCGTGGCGCCGCCCCCAAACCCCCCGCGCATTAGCTTTTCGGTGAGATGCTTACACGCAGCTGCTGATACATTTGTCATCATCTAAGAGTCACTGACAATTCCTGATTGTCGGTATTCCTGCAAATGTGAGATGCACCCTTGACGGCTGCCTATTGCCTTCAAAAACTGATAACTGATAAAAAAAACAAACATTGACTATTTTTAGGCGTTTTTTAGCGATTAGCGGTGTTTTCTAGGGATTTAATCTCCTCCTGTACCTTACGGTGTTCGCGATTTAACTGTTTTTTGACCGATTCGGGGAGTTGTTCCTGTTTTTTCAGGGCATTATTAAAGTAATCTAATGCCAGTTTCAAAGAGCCAGTATTTTTATCCGTATTGCCTTGAATTCTCAGGATTTGACCCTTCAGATACATTAATTCTGGATTATCGGGGGTTGCTTTCAGAGCGTTATCGATAAACCGCAAAGCCTGATCGTACTGCTTTAAATCCCGGTAAGCTAGAGCGATACCTCGATCGACCAAGTAATCGGGACTTCCGTAGGTTTCTAGCCTTTCAATTGCCTCTTGGGGACTAGAAAAGGGCAGATTAACCGCTAAAATCAAATCCATATAACCCTTTAACAGGTTCAATTCCGGATCCGTAGGATTAACCTTTTCCGCAGTTTCCAAATACTGAAACACCTCTTGTAATCTGGGGATAGCTGATACTGCCCCTTCGGTTTGAAAAACGTAGGTTCCCTCTAAAAAACTGCCCACCGCTAGATACAAATTTCCCCTTAAAGGGTCGCTGCCCTGTATTTGTTTGGCCGCTTCCTTAGTTTTCTCGGAGTAGGTTTTTAGGGTGTTCCAATCCTGGTCGGTAAAAGCAAGAGAGGCCCGCATAGCATGGGACAAAGGTTCTTGGGGTTCCTTTTCTGTGGCCTCAACAATTAATTTTTTTGCCTCTAGATAGTTACCTTGTTTAAAAATAGCGTTAAAAGCGGCCTCGGTCTTATCACCAATCGGTCGGGGATTGGTTTTGCGGAAAGGATCTCCGGCTAAACCGGGACCAATCCAGTTAACCACTACCATAACAGCCAGCGAAGCACCGATCGCCATTTTTTTGGTTAAACCCAACCTCAGCACCATGGTCAAAAGTCTCCTTGAGCGAATGAAAAAATCTGTCACAATAGAAACGGGTTTCTAGACTTAATTTCCAGTTATTTTCCTGTCAATGCTTTATCTCAAAGATGTGGTTTATCATCCTCCCGCTGCTCTCAATCCCATTTTACAGGGGATTAATCTCGAATTAGCCCCCCAAGAATTAGGTCTGATTGTCGGCCCCAGTGGTTCCGGAAAAACGACTCTTTTGGAAATTTTAGCAGGCTTTGCCGATAAAACAGGAGGGACGATTCACTGGCGCGACCAAGAATTAACGGTGCTGCACCTGCAACAATTAGGAGGAATCGTTTTTCAGTTTCCTGAACGTCATTTTTGTGGTAAAACCATCCTTGAGGAGTTGCGTCTCGGTCATCCGGAGATTAAAAGCGATCGCCTAACAGCGGCCTTAAAGGAGGTAGGATTAGAAAATATTCCTCTGGATACTTCTCCCCACAATCTTAGTGGGGGTCAACAGCGTCGTTTATCTCTCGCTGTCCAGTTAATCCGGCAGCCTAATCTGTTACTTCTCGATGAACCTACGGCCGGTTTAGATTGGTCTATGCGTCGTCAATTGGCCAAACTTCTCGCTAGTCTCAAACAACACTGGACTTTATTAGTAGTTAGTCACGATGCCGGGGAATTACTCCCCATTGCTGACCGTCACTGGAAAATTGAACAAGGACATTTGAGGGAAATAAAAAGTGAAAAAACAGATATAGCGGTAAGCGCTTGAGTGAGATACAGACCAAGCTTTGCCTAGCATGGTTTATAGCTTGTGACACTGTACCTAATACGACTGCACACCGCTATAAGCTAGTGAGGTACACATATTTTTCTTCCCTTTTGACTTTTGCCTCTTGCCTTTTGCCTAAAACCCATAACTTTTGTACCTCAGCAGACTGAAAAACGCTATAGTTGAGGTTTTGGGGTTTTCGGGTATTAGTTGAAATTTCCCCACTCCCCTCATACCTGATAACTGATAACTGATAACTGATAACTGATAACTGAATTAATGATCCTTCCTGAATTATTTGACCTTTGGCAAGAAACCCTAGAATGGCAACCCGATGGGGCCCAACAAGCGCGATTTCAACAACTTTATGAGTTGATTTTAGAGGGTAATCAACGTTGTAATCTCACCCGAATTACCCAACCGGAGGAGTTTTGGGAAAAACATCTTTGGGATTCTTTATCGGGTTTAGCTTGGTTGCAAAAATCCCAGCCAGATCTATTGACAAAATCCCTATCAGTCATTGATTTGGGGACCGGGGCCGGATTTCCGGGGATGCCAATTGCGATCGCATATACCCATTGGTCGGTGACTCTCTTGGATTCCACCCAAAAAAAGATTAATTTTCTTGAAGAAGTTATTGACAAATTAGAGTTAAATAACACGAAAACTCGTTTAGGTCGGGCGGAAATCGTCGGGAAAAACCTTAAACATAACTGTGCTTACGATATCGTCTGTTTGCGTGCGGTAGGTAATGTGGATATCTGTGTTAACTATGCTTTGCCTTTCCTGAAAAAGACCGGAATCGCTATCCTCTATCGTGGTCAGTGGTCGTCGGAGGATAGTTCGAGTTTAGAGAAGAATCTAGGGAAAGCTGGCGGTAAAATCCTCGAAATTGCCAGTTTCACCACTCCCTTAAGCGAAAGCGTCCGTCATTGTCTATATATCTCTAAGAAACAACTTTAAGCGGTGAGAGGATGGAAAAAGAAAGCCAAGGCCAGAATAGTATATGTAGCTAAGAGTAACATTCCCTCTAACCAATTCGATCGCCCATCACTACTAATCGAATTAGCTAACCACACCGCTACAGCCACTGCCACTAACTCAAAGGGATTAAAATTTAGATCCATGGGCTGACCGATAATATAACCCATGATAACCAAAACCGGAGCCACAAACAGGGCGATCTGCATACTGGAACCGACAGCCACAGATACCGATAGATCCATTTTATTCTTAAGAGCGACGGTGACAGCCGTAGCGTGTTCGGCCGCATTACCGATAATAGGCAAAAGAATCACCCCGGTAAACAGCGCCGTTAAACCTAGCTGTTCCGTAGCCTCCTCTAGGGATGCCACCAATAACTCCGATTCTACGGCCACGGCGATGGTAACGATCAATAAAATCAAAGACCAAAACCAGATTTTCGGCCTTGCGGTGCTTTCTCCGGTACTTTCCTCCTCGATACCGGCAACCCCGACATCATAGAGATAGGTGTGGGTTTTCATGGAAAATAAGAGACTTAAACCATAGACGAAAATTAACACCGCTGCCACGGCCACGGATAGACGCTGCAGGACTGCTTCCCCGACTCCCGTGGAGGTAAATTGCACGGCAGTGGGTAAAAGGAGCGCCACCACCGCCAAATTCATGGCTGAAGCATTTAAACGGGCGGTTATCGGTTGAAATTCCTGTTCTTTGAAGCGTAAACCGCCTAAAAACATCGATAATCCCATAACTAAGAGTAAATTACCGATAATTGAGCCAGTAATCGTCGCTTTTACCACATCGATGAACCCTTCCCGCAAAGCGACATAGGCAAGAATTAATTCTGTGGCATTGCCAAAAGTAGCATTCATCAAACCGCCAATATTTGGCCCAACCACCACCGCAATCGCTTCCGTGGCTTCCCCCATATAGGCCGCTAGGGGGATAATAGCTAGACAAGCGGTGATAAAAACTACCGTTCCGCCCCAGTGTAACAGCGAACCGGCGATCGATAGCGGCACAAAAATCAATAAGATGGCGAAAATGGTATTTTTGCTTAACATAAAGTGGGTAATTTTGTCAAGATAATTTTATTTTGATCGGAGATGGGAACTAGAATCGGATTCTAGCCAAAATTCCCCGGTAGAACCGGTTATTATCCATAATATTGCCCTAAAACCGTCTCTGAGCGACTTTTCTAGGGGTTCGGGGTGTGATTGGGAGGGAACAGTCACCGGTTTAATCACGATTCCACGACTACCAAAAACAATTTCTCCCACTAATCGCGCCCTTCTCATGTGATTATCGGAAGTGACTAGATAGACACTATCAATACCTTGGGCTTTCAGTTGATCGGCTAGGCTAGTAAAGTTAGTGACAGTATCTCGCGCATTGTAATCGAGATGGAGACGTTCTAGGGGAATTCCCGCTTTTTTAAAAATCTTTTTCACATATCCTCGCGGACTACCGGAAGACACCCAAATCGGTAGATCAGGATATTCCTTCGCTAATTTTGCCGCAAAACGTTCTCGATCAGCATGACCTCCCAAAACAAAAATCGCTTCCGGTTTTACCCACCGGTAACGTAAATCGTGGTATAACCAGCCTAAAATCGCCAAAATTAGCGGAATAGCCAGCCATTTTAACCTAGATTTGCCTAACTTCGCTTTCAGAGAAACTCGCTTTTTTCTGCGAGAATTAGCCTTGAGAACCATATATCAGTGATCGGTGATCAGTTGTCAGCCTTCAGCTTTGTGGATTAAAGTGATCGAGGATGAGGGTCATCGAACTCACATTGACGTAGGAGATAGGGATTTTATTCCCCAACTGACCGATAATTTTCCTGGAACTCAGGTTGATTGATGGGGTCGCTTACATCCCCCACCAACGGGCCACCGCTTCGGGAAGGGGCAGCAAAATACTTAATAACAAAGCCAGGGAAAATAGGCCTAATAAATCTCGTTTATTATCCAATTCCGTCACATCATTTAAAGCAGGTTGATCGCTGACTGGCATTAATAAGAGGATAATCGCCCAGAGTAAAAAATCTGGTTGCACTAGGGCTAAAATAAACATGAATAATCGAGTTAATTGACCGATAATTATGGCGGTTTTCTGCCCATACATGGCGTGAACAATATGACCACCATCCAATTGACCCACGGGCATTAAATTTAGGGCTGTAACGATAATTCCCACATAACCAGCCACCGCTAAAGGATGTAAATGGATGGCTTTTCCTGCGATTAAATTACTGCCGAGAGCTAGTTTAGCTACGATAGACAAGAAAAAAGAAAACTGCGGATTTAAGGCCTGAAAATTTAATAAACTGCTTTGATTAGTTAGGGGAACTATTTCCGAGAGGGACAATCCCCAAAACAGTAGAGGAATAGCGATAATTATACCCCCCAAAGGACCGGCCACTGCCACATCAAATAAAGCTTTGCGGGTGGGTACAGGCGATCGCATTTGAATAAAAGCCCCGAAGGTGCCTAGGAAGAAAGGAAAGGGGATAAAATAGGGCAAGGTAGTTTTAATTTTATATTTAACTGCTGTCAAATAATGGCTAAATTCGTGCAGTCCTAAAATAGCAATTAAGCCTAAACTATAGGGTAAACCTTGCAATAATAAACTAGAATTATTTTCTAATTGTTGGGCGGTAATGCCACTTAATCCCGCACCGATGACCGTGGTAGTTAAGAGAGTTAATAACAATAAACCCAGGGCAAGAAGGGGGCGAGTAACTTTTTCAGTTTCTATAGTTTCTGTTTTTTGCTGCCAGGGATTAGCCACAAGAGCGAAAAAAGGTTGTCCCTGAAAACTTTCTTGGAAAAGCAATAAAAAGCGATCCCCAAAAACCTTTTCCACATTGTTTTTAATCACTTGATAAGCTTCTTCGGGAACCGCCCGCAATTTCCCCCGACAGAGAATTGCCTGGGGACGATAATCGATATTTTGCAGATAATAAACACCCCAAGGAAAACAATCTCTTAGGGATTTTTCCTCTGCGGCAGTGATCGGTTTTAAATTATTTTTAGGCGCAGGATTATCGATATTTTCTAGGACTAAATTCGCTGTTTCCAGTGGTGATGGGGGGCTTTCTTGGGGAGTAACTCGACCCTTTTGTACTAACCACCAGTACAAGAAAGGGCAGATCACAAAGGGACCGAACAGCAAAAATGCCGGCATGGGGGTATCCTCTCCATAGATTAACGTCCAGCCGGTCCAAATAAGAGCCGGAGTCATCAGGACTAACCAAATTAACCATATTGGTGTTGTCGTGATTTTGGCCACGCTACGCTTGACGATAAAATAGGTGAAACCGCCCAGAATCCCTAATAACAACCACATTTCCATATCGGCTCTTTTCTCTTGAGTAAAAGGCGGCTAATTTCAGCCGGCCCGGTCATCGATCGTGCTAAGTTATAAACCGCATTGATTGTGATTTGGATAGGCAAACCATGCGATCGGAAACCGAATCGTCTCCTTTAGAGGTTAGCAAAACCACAAAACCCCCCCGATTAATTCTAGAAGGTTTATACGCTTTCTCGCCTAATCGGGAAACCCTAGGGGGAACCTCTTATCTTATTGTAGAAAATACCGGCAATATTCTGGTGGATTGTCCTAGCTGTGAGGAGAGCGAGCGAGATTTTCTCCTAGAAAAGGGTGTCCGTTACCTATTTTTTACCCATCGCGGGGGTCAGGGTAAACAGGGCGATTCTCTGCAAAGTTTACTTGATTGTGAGATTATTCTACAGGAACAGGAAGCCTATCTGCTTCCTCACCGTCAAATTACCGTTTTTCAGCAGCAAATCCAGTTATCTCCCACTTGTAGCGGTTTTTGGACTCCCGGCCATTCTCCCGGTTCCTCCTGTCTCTACTGGAACCGTCACGGGGGGGTTTTATTTACTGGTCGTCATCTTCTCCCCGACACTAAGGGTCAACCGCAACCCCTACAGACTGCGAAAACTTTCCACTGGCTGCGGCAATTGCGATCGCAAAAGGCCATTTTAGACCGTTTTAGCCCGGAAACCCTCTCCTATCTTTGTCCGGGGGCTAATACCGGCTTTTTGCGTGGTCGGGGAATTATCGATCGCGCCTACGAAAAAATCAGCGCCAATCCTCTTAACTAAAGACTTTTTAGAAGCTGCATTGTTCAATTCCCAGAAATTATGAATTTAACCGTTAAAGATTTGGGTGAACAGGGATTGCTACCGATTCTGCAAAAATATTGTCCTGCGGAGATTATCGGTGATGATGGGGCGATTTTATCCCTGAAAGAGGGTTACTCTCTCGTCGTCACCACTGATGTTTTAGTTAATAACGTCCACTTTAGCGATATTACCACCTCTCCGGAAGATGTGGGCTGGCGAGCGGCGGCGGCTAATTTATCCGATTTAGCGGCTATGGGGGCAGAACCCCTGGGAATTACGGTAGGATTGGCTTTAACTCCCAATCTAGCCATCGATTGGCTAGAAGGACTCTATCGGGGTCTTAGCTCTTGTCTGCAAGTATATCAGACGGCGATCGTTGGTGGCGATGTCTGTCGGGCCACGGAGATTAACATCAGCATCACTGCCCTGGGACAAGTGGCAAAAAATGAAGAAATTAGACGTTTTAACGCAAAAGTTGGCGATAGTATCGTTATTACTGGTTATCACGGTTTATCGCGGGCCGGATTAGAGTTACTCTTTCATCCTGAAACCGGGAGGAATTTAAATTCCGCCCAAAAAAAGCGATTAATCCAAGCCCATCAACGCCCGCGACCGAGACTTGATTGCATACCACATTTACAAAAAATTGTCAAGCAATTTCCCATCGCCGGCATGGATAGCAGTGACGGGTTAGCAGATGCCATCATGCAAATTTGTCGCTGTAGTGGGGTTGGTGCCGAAATCGAGAGGATTCCCCTGCATCCAACCCTGAAAGAATATGTAGGAGCCGAAAAAGCTCTAGAATGGGCTTTATACGGCGGTGAAGATTTTGAGTTAGTTTTGTGTTTGCCTCCGGACAGTGCCAGAGAATTGCTGGAGAAAGTGGGGGAAGAGGGGGCGATAATCGGTCAAATTGTCCGGGGGAAAGAGATAAAATTAGCCGACGGTAGAAACCTCAGTTTAAGCTCTGGATTTCAACATTTTTAGCCTCTATAAATCGCCAAAACCTTTCTTTTTCTTGATTTTCTTCGGTTTTTTCGGGCTGCCACCTTGACCTCGGAACCCCGGTTGATTGCCACCCCCAAACATTCCGCCACCCATCCCGGGCATCCCAGGCATAGCGGGCATTTGTCCCCGTCCCATCTGTTGCATCATCGATCGCATTCTGGTGAAATTAGTAATTAGTTTGTTAACTTCCGTTTCCGGATGTCCCGAACCTTTGGCAATGCGACGACGACGATTAGGAGACTTAGCCAATAAATCGGGGTTAGCGCGTTCCTCCGTGGTCATGGAATTAATCATCGCTTCCGTGCGTTTTAGCTCTTTTTCGCCCTTTTCGATGTCTGTCCCGCTCAGTTTGCCCAGACCGGGTATTAACTTTAAGACTCCCCCCAGGGAACCCATATTTTTTAACAGCCGCATCTGTTTGAGGAAGTCATTAAAATCAAACTTAGCCTCTAAAATCTTGGCCTGCATTTTGGCCGCGTCTTCTAGGTCTAACTGTTCCTGAGCTTTTTCCACTAGCGTCAGGACATCACCCATATTGAGGATGCGACTGGCAAGGCGATCGGGATAAAATGGCTCTAAAGCCTCGACTTTTTCCCCAACCCCAACAAATTTAATCGGTTGTCCCGATATTTGCCGCACTGATAGGGCCGCCCCACCACGAGTATCGCCATCGAGTTTAGTGAGAATTGCCCCCGTGATGCCGATTTGTTGGTGAAAAGTGTTGGTAAGACTGGCCGCTTCCTGACCGGTCATCGCATCCACCACTAATAAAGTGTCGTCGGGGTTGACAATTTTCTTGATTTGTGCTAGTTCGCCCATCATCTGGGTATCTATCTGCAAACGACCGGCGGTGTCGATGATAACGGTATCTACGCCCAATTCTTTGGCTTTTTCCACACCTTGACGGGCGATATCGACGGGATTAGCCTGAGAACCCATCTCGAAGACGGGAACATTTATCTGTTTACCGAGGGTGATTAATTGGTCAATGGCCGCTGGACGGTAAACATCGGTAGCCACCATCAGGCAGCTTTTGGACTGTTTGCGGAGGTATAGGGCTAATTTGGCGGTGGCGGTGGTTTTTCCTGTCCCTTGTAACCCGGCCATTAAAATTACGGTGGGGGGTTTATCGGCCTGGGCTAGGGGAACGTTGCTTTCCCCCATAATTTTGACTAATTCATCATAGACAATTTTGATAAATTGCTGGCCGGGATTGACTCCAGAAATAACTTCAGCGCCAAGGGCTTGTTTCTCGACCTCAGCAATAAATCCCTTAACTACCTGTAGGTTAACATCTGCTTCCAGTAAAGCCCGCCGGACTTCTTTGAGGGTTTCTTGTATATTGGCCGAGGAGATTTTATCTTGACCTCGTAACTTTTTCCATGCGTCTTCTAAGCGATCGGCCAGTGCGTCGAACATAGTTTCGGAATTAAATTTTTAACTAGATCGATTTTATCTCAATGTCGGGCTGAAGACCCCCGTTCTTACCCTGTCAGCTGTTGACTACAGCGTTTCTCGTCAAGCTGAAGTATAAATTAAACCTGGCTTCGGCAAGGTTTTCAGGGGCCAAAACGCACCTCATCTATCGGAGAAATGCTGTAATTTTGTCTTTATATCCCTCTTCTGTCTCTCTCGGGAACGGAAAAACAGAAATGACAGGTAAAAACGGTTTCCAGCCGAGAATTTATCAATCGATTAAGTTGAGTATATAGAAAAGAAAAGTAGTGAATTAGTCGAGGAGTTAAGAAAACACAGAGCCAATCTTTTAAGCGATTCAAGTAACCGCCAGGCTCGACAAATAATCGAATATTATTTAGGTTATTTTGACCTCCTTTCCCAACAGACCACCAAAGATGAGTTATACTAAATCGGTTTTTAATAGTATGATTAAATGCCAATCCAACTTTAAAAACCCGCTTTCTTCTTCCCACTCCCTACTCTCCTATACTTTTTCCACAGGATTGAGTATTACCATAATTTCTCCGCCGGTTTTCTGGTCAGATTTATTAAGTCACCATTGCCCTAAAAATCCAGTAAGGGCTGAATAATTTTCGCTGTCAAAGCCCATCGACCTCAAGCGAGAAAAATTGATTTTTGTAAATAATAGTTTCAACGCACTCGCTACTAGCATAGGATAGAAACATCGGATTTCCAGGAGGGGTGACGATGAAAGACAGTTCTATATTCCGACGTTTCCCGCAGGTATTCGCGGGTTTATCGGCGCTATCGATCGCACTCGTCTTCAGTTCGTGGATAGCGGCGCGAGCGATCTTGGCGGTGAAACAGGCCGGCGATGTTTTTGTCGTGACCGGTTCGGCAAAAAGGGCGATTACATCGGATTATCTTCTCTGGCGTTTATCGGTTTCCAGTCAACAACCCACCGCCCGCGATGCCTACCGCGATCTGATTCGGCAAACCGAGCGGATACGAGCTTATCTCAAAGAAAAACAAGTTCCCGACGACGCAATCACCACCAACGCGATCGAGACGATGCCGATTCCTGAAGTAACGAACGGCCAGGAAACTGGGCAAATTCTCGCCTATCGCCTCACCCAACGCTTCGAGATCCGAGGGAGCGATGTGGCCCGTTACAAGGAACTTTCTAGGCAGGTAACAGAATTGATCGAGGAGGGAATTAACCTCGTCTCCGAACCCCCGCAATACCTTTACACCCAACTCGATAAACTGCGGGTGGAAATGGTGGCCGCGGCGACCAAGGACGCCAGAGCGAGAGCCGAAGCGATCGCCAGTAGCACCGGCAGTCGGGTGGGAAGGGTGCGCGATGCAAAAACGGGAGTTTTTCAGATCACCTCGCGCAATTCCACCGACGTGAGCGATTGGGGAGTTTACGACACTTCCTCGATCGACAAAGATATTACCGCGGTCGTTTCGGTGACGTTCGGGATCGAGTGAATGACAACCCACTCCTTACTGCTGTCCAAACAGCGGAGCGTCTGTGCTAGATCTAGACTTGACCATGAGAGTAATTTTAGCCAACAGAGAACCTCTGTTTGAGTTGTCTCTTTGTGTCCTTCGTGTCTTTGTGGTTCGTTCCAGTCGCTCGCTGGCAGGACTGTATCATAACAATACATTTTACCCACCAAACCCAAGAGAGCCGTTAATTTGATCGCAAAAGGGAAATTTAATCTCTCTCAGCGAACACCTGTTCTAGTCAGCTTGTATGTAAAGTTTTATCTACGGATTCAACATTGCTGGCTTTTAAGTAAGTTTGAGTAAGTTTAGTTGGGCCGTAAAACTTGGGTTTTTTCGATCAACCATTTATCTCCTTTGGGTGTTTTCGATCAACCATTTATCTCCTTGCCGTACCAAATCATAGCGCAGGTTCAAGGACTTATTATAGGAACGATTGACAATTTCTTTGCCATTATGAAAATACATCGCCTTTTCGTTTACTATCGCTTCCACCGTCGCTAAATTAGGATTTTTCGCATTATTAGTAACCGAGCGCACATCCACTTGATGCTCGTAGCGCCAATAGTTATTTCCCTGTAAAGCCGCCGCTCGTTTTTGCCAAATTTCTAAGGCTGAACCCGTTAAAACCTCTTTCAATTGCTCTTTTTGGTGTTCACTGCCAAAAGCGGCCGATTTTGCTTCTAACCAAGCTTGAATCGTCTCCTTTGCTGTTTCCTTGTCCAAGGGAATCCCTTCCATCACTTCCGCATTAGCCGAGGGAATTTCTAGTATGGGAGTATTTAAAGAAATCGGTAACTGTTCCCCTTGCAAGGCTGCCAAAGGAGATTGACTATCGACAATTGCCTTTACCCCCAGGGCCAAAACCGCGATTGTTCCCACTAATCCTACCCCTAATATCGCCACTCGATCGAGTCGCAGTTTTCTGCGGGCTGGTCGTCTCCGTTTCGGTGCGACTACGGCAGTTTTTGCCGTTTCTAGGGCTGCCGGCCCGGAGTTGCCTGCTGCTTGGGGGCGCGGGCGACTAGGACGACGACGGCGGGGATTAAGTGCCGGTTGACGATAGGCTGCTGTCACCACCACAGTACCCTGAGTATAGGGGGTGAGAGTTTCCTCCTGAGCGGTGACTCTCAGGGCAGGTACAGCAGTGCTTGCCCGCTCACCGTTAGCTCTAGCTAAAGACGGTTTTTGGGGACGAGAGTGGGAAGAAGAATAAGCAGATTCCCTCATCGGTGTCACTCCTGGCACTGGGTTTAAATGGGTGGGGGGGGTGTGGGTTTTCAGAACATTTACTTCCGATTCTAAAGGTTCGCTGGGCTTTTCTCGAACCGGCACAGGAACTTTTTTGTCAGGAAAACCTGACAATTCTTCTAAATAATTTTGTACCTCTTCCTCAGCAAAATACTCTTTGAGTGAGGCTTTCTCCTCGACTAAATCACTAAAATGGCAGAAAACTTCTGTTTGTAACCAACGCTCACCGTAACGACATAACCCAGGTAAAAGATCGGGAGATTGCCCCGATTGTTCCTTAATATAATTTAATATTTCTTGCTCTTGACTTTTTTCTAAAATTGTGCTTGCTTGTTCGGTTTGACCGAGCAGTAGGGCGCAGATCGATCGCTCTAGGGAGACATCCTGATGTTTTTGTAATTGCTGTAGGCGCTCGCTGGCTGCCACAATAGCGGCGGGTTGTTTTTGGGCGAAACCGCGGGCGATCAAGGCATAGACCAGCAGATAATTACCCACCGCCGAGGGGCGTTGTGCCTCCTTTGCCCAAATTTTCTCCTGTTCAGCCTGAGTTAAATAAACCCGTAACTGTTGAATAAAGCGTAAAAAATTATCCACCCCTAACCCAGAGCGATCATCGCCCTGGCCATCGATGCCGCCGCGAGCGGCCAACATCTCCTCCAAGAGATTTAAGCCGCGCTGACGGGCAAGACTAGGTTTTTTTTCTTGGGATAACAATTCCAGAATCCGGTAGGGACGCAGGCGATCGCAATCATGGCGAATCTCGCTGGCCACTTGCGGGAACATTTGTTCTTTTTCCAACCAAGTCAGGGCTTTGGCCGCAGTGCTGGCCGCCTGTTCATAATTTTTATCCTGCCAATATTCCCGACTTAATTCCCCGTAGGCCAAAGCCAGGGTTAAGATCATGTCTGGGCGAGTAATTGGCTCTAAATCTAGATAAGTTTCGGCCAAACGAATCACTAACTCGTATTCTCCCAACTCTTGCAGGATGAGCAAAGCTCCCACCAGATCGGCGGGGGCAATAGTAATCTGGGAAGTGAGATATTCTGAGGAAGCCGCCGCCACCTCCCCACCTTGAGAATCTAGGTTTTCGGCGCTGCTTTCTGGGTTGAGAAGCAGGGGATTGGAGTCGAACAATTGGGTATCGTAATCACGACGGCGATCCGCAGCACTTAACACTTGGTAAGCTTCATCTAACAAGTGCTGACGGGCAATGATCGCTGTTTGACTGTATTCTTGACGGGGCAATTGCCGTCCCCGATCGGCGTAGGCCAAATCAATTTGCTCGGCACTCACCTGAAAGGGGATTCCCAATATCCTGTAGTAGTCAAGAGGAATTCGCACGGTTAGCTGTACCTCAACTCTGGAGAGTCCTTAGTGAATTAAATGATGTAAGTGAGAGCGGAGCGAGTAAAATAACAAGATACCATTCTATCCTAGCCAATCTCTGACTGACTAAGATTAGATTCGAGAGAGAAAATACCAAGAACTCCCTGGTTTAAGACTAAAAAATTCACTGCCAGAATTCTCGAAAAATCTACCGCTTCCTCTCCCCTTGCCTTTTTGTTGTCTAAATGATACTACAGACCATATGATTTCCGAACGTACTTTACCAACCTTTAATCCTGCTTCCATCATTATTACCAAAGCTGAAGGTCTTCGCCTATACGAAGATATGGTTTTGGGGCGGATGTTTGAAGATAAATGTGCCGAAATGTATTATCGGGGCAAAATGTTCGGTTTTGTCCATCTCTACAACGGTCAAGAAGCGATATCTAGCGGTATTATTAAAGCCTTGCGTCAGGGAGAAGATTACGTTTCTAGCACCTATCGCGATCACGTCCACGCCCTCAGTGCCGGAGTTCCCGCCAAAGAGGTAATGGCGGAGTTATTCGGCAAAGCTACCGGCTGTAGTAAAGGACGGGGCGGCTCCATGCATATATTTTCCGCCGAACATAAGCTTTTAGGGGGTTACGCTTTTGTGGCTGAGGGGATTCCCGTCGCTACCGGGGCAGCTTTTCAAAGTAAATACCGTCGCGAAGCCATGGCTGATGCCAGTGCCGATCAGGTAACGGTCTGTTTCTTTGGGGATGGGGCGAGTAATAATGGCCAGTTTTTTGAGTGTCTGAATATGGCTGCCCTCTGGAAGTTGCCGATTATCTATGTGGTGGAAAATAATAAGTGGGCGATCGGTATGGCCCACGATCGAGCCACTTCTCAACCGGAAATCTATAAAAAAGCCAGTGTTTTTAGTATGGTAGGTGTGGAAGTGGACGGTATGGATGTGGTCGCCGTTCATGCCGCCGCCAGAGAAGCCGTGGCTCGGGCCCGCGCCGGTGAGGGACCGACTTTAATTGAGGCCTTAACCTATCGTTTCCGGGGTCACTCTCTGGCAGATCCGGACGAGTTACGCAGTGCTGACGAGAAACAATTCTGGGGCGAAAGGGATCCGATCACTCGCTTTGCCGCCTATCTCTACGAGCGAGATTTGGCCACGAGAGAGGAATTAAAAGAAATCGAGCAGAAAATTCAAGCTGAAATCGAGGAAGCGGTTAAATTTGCCGAATCTAGCCCCGAACCCGATCCTAGTGAACTAACTCGCTTTATTTTCGCCGAAGACGAGTGATTTTAGTGATCAGTTACCAGTTATCGGTTATCAGTTATTGTCCCTCCTCAAGATATTTGACCCAACAAGTGCCATCTTCTTTTTTCCACCAAATCTTGACTGGTTCTGTATCTATTTTTCAGTTACTTTCAACTTAGATATTCGGCTAATTAGGCTTTCTTGGGTATTTTATCTCCTCGTCTTTACTCATTTTATTAGAACAGGATTTGATATTACTGGTCTGAGCAAAAATTAAAATTTTTGGCTTTGCGGAGGGAATTAACCGTTAAAACCACCTGTTCCCCCACCTGTTCAATTTCTTCTAAAGTATTAAAACGACTCAACCCGAAGCGCAGGGAAGCATAGGCGAGAGATTCGGGGCGACCCAGGGCAGTTAAAACGTGAGAGGGGGCGGTATGGCTAGAAGAACAGGCAGAACCGGAGGAAAGCGCCACTATTGGCTGTAATCCTAACAATAACGCCGCACCGTCCACTCCTTCAATACTAATATTTAAATTTCCGGCTAATCTTTGGCTAGGATGACCATTGAGATAAATTCTGTCTAATTGACTGATAATCTCCCATAAACTGGCTTTTAACTGATTTAAGTAGCTGTTATCTTCTTCGATCGCTTTGATACCCAATTCTACCGCCTTGGCAAAACCGACAATTTGCGGTGTAAATATCGTACCCGATCGCAGTCCTTTTTCCTGGCCTCCCCCTTGAATTTGAGCGGCGAGACGGACTCTGGGGTTCCGGCACCGGACGTACAGCGCACCGACTCCCTTTGGTCCGTGGACTTTGTGGGCAGTTAAGGACATCAGATCTATATTCATTTCCCCCACATCTAGGGGAATTTTCCCGATTGCTTGGGCCGCATCCGTATGAAAAAGTACCTGATACTGGCGACAAATCGCCCCAATTGCCGCTAAAGGTTGAATCACCCCAATCTCGTTATTAGCAGCCATAATTGACAGCAAAATCGTGTCAGGACGCAAAGATTTTTCTAGTAGTTCCAAGTCAATTAGGCCATCAGCACCGACGGGTAAAATTGTCACCTCAAAACCCAATTTTTCCAGATAATGACAGGGATCTAAAACGGCGCGATGTTCTGTCACCACCGTAACTAGGTGCCGTCCCTTGGCGAAATAAGCTTCGGCAACCCCTTTGATAGCCAGGTTATTGGCCTCCGTTGCCCCACTGGTAAAAATAATTTCTTCGGGACTACTATTAATAGCAGCGGCGATTGTTTCTCTTGCCTGTTTAACCGCAGCCTCGGCTGTCCAACCATAGACATGATTAATACTACTGGCATTACCAAAGTGTTCGGTAAAATAGGGTAACATCGCCGCCAGAACTTGCGGATCGAGCGGTGTCGTGGCGTGGCAATCTAGATAAATCGGCTTTTGAGACATATTTTTCGCGTGCGGGGATCAGGAAGGATAGGTGATAGTTATTCTGGTTAAATTGACGCAATCGAGCCGTATTACCTATTGTAAACTTACCGCTAATAGCTATGACGGAAAAACTGAAGGCGATTTACCAAGATGGTACTTTGTATCTGCCAAGTAAATTTTTTCGGCTCTTCTAGAGTAGTTATGATGTATGATACCAAATCCGTTTTTCATCATTATGATTAACTGCCAATCCAACTTTAACAACTCGCTCCCTTCTCCGATACAGCCATTTTCAAGGGGAAAATGTACCCAGTGGCGGCTTGTCAATTTTTTCTGAGAAGCCCCATGCAGCAAGGGAAGTGGGCAGTGGAAAGTGGGGATTTTTCAGTGAACAGTAAACAGTAATCAGTAATCAGTGAACAGGGAGAAGGGAGAAAAAAGCCTGAGTGCCTGACACAAGTGTCTGAAACCCTTGAAATAGCGTGGAAAGAGAAAAAGGTAGCAGGACATGGAATGCTGAGATTAACAGAACATCAGCGAACCTCCCATGTCAACCACTACCAGTCTCTATGCTCAACTACTTTCTTTACTGTGTCAACACAGCCAATGGCGAGACCTGCGACACCTCAAGGCATTAGCCTGGATGGTCACAGCAGTAATCTATAGCGGGAAATTAAGCCTGCCAATGTGGGAGTCCTACGTCCCTAGTCGTGCAACACAGGCACAAAGCACCGAACGCAGATGGCAGAGATTTATGGGCAATCATCGAATTCGGGTCAAATCCCTGTATATTCCTCTGGTGCTAGCCGCCATCAGTAGCTGGAAAGGCAATCGACTTTACTTGGCATTAGATACAACTGTATTGTGGAATCGCTATTGCATGATTCATCTGTCGATAGTCTGTTGCGGTCGTGCAGTCCCCCTGTTATGGCGAGTGCTAGACCCTCCGAGTGCCACCGTCGCAGTGAACACCTACAAACCGATGCTGCGCGATGCTCAGCGATTGTTGAAGGATTATCCCGATGTCATGCTCTTAGCCGACCGAGGGTTTGCCAATCATGGCTGGCTCAGTTGGCGGCAAGTCAGTGGATGGCATTACTGCTTACGTTTACCTGGCGACGTTCTGGTCCATGGGGTTCGGCGACATCCTATCGAAGTCAAATATCTCTGGCCTGCCAAAGGAGAAGCCATTCTTTACGATCAGGTCGGTCTGTGGACAGACGGCATCTATCGATGCAATCTTGTTCTGGCAAGGGTCACGGGAGTCAAAGAACCTTGGGCTGTCATTACTGACGAAACCCCCTCTCTGAACACTTTATGGCAGTATGCCTTGCGCTTTCGGGTCGAGGAGTTATTTTTAGATTCAAAATCCGGTGCTTTTCAACTTGAAGACTCCGCTATCCGTTCTGCTGCTGCTTTGACCCGTCTGTATTTGGTCGCGGCCCTTGCTCTTCTTTATGCCACTACTCACGGTATGGCCGTTCAACTCAATGGTCTTCGCTCTCAGGTTGACCCCCATTGGACACGGGGTCTCAGCTATCTCAAAATTGGTCTTCGTTGGCTCCAGGGCGTTGTCCACAAAGGCCGCTCTTTGCTTTCTCCTATCCCTTTGTTCCACTCTGACCCAGAACCCTGTTTCTCTTCTAAGAACGCTCTCTCCGATTACTATGACCGAATATGGTTTTCCCGTGTTCACTCTTTGCTCTGTCGTCCTTGACCTGCTACCCCTTACACAAGATGTGTCAGGCACTCAGGAAAAAAGCTGATAAACCGCAACCAGCCAGAGAACTGGAATTTCACGGTCAAGCCACTAAGCCTTTAAAGTCTTGCTATGCAAGGATCGTAGCCGAAAAAGCCAAACTACGGTTTTCCCTGTGGATGGGGTTTAACTGATCACTGATCACTGAAGACCGACTCCCCCAAAAGGCCAACTTTGTACCTTACCATTAAGATAACTTCTATATCTTTAGACTGATAGATGCTCGATTCGCTTAATATTTTTTAACATAAAATACGCCCTTTGATTGCTGTAATTGGTTCCCTAGAAGTCAAGCTAATGAGTTATGATCCTAGATAGGAATCCATAGTTCTTAGAGGAGGAAAGCGGGGCAATCTCAATGTTTTGCCCACCGACAAGACCATGATTTTGATCTTTTAAAAATCTCGCATAAATCTTTAAGAACGTTTAAAATCAGCATTCACACAGGAGGTATATTATGACAGGTAAGAGTAAACGCGGTTTTGCCTCTATGGATCAAGCTAAACAACGGGAAATCGCTAGTAAAGGTGGTAAAGCTGCTCATCAAAAAGGTACAGCCCACGAATTTACCGCCGAAGAAGCCCGGGAAGCGGGACGAAAAGGCGGTGAAGCGGTTAGCCAAGATCGCGCCCACATGGCAGCCATCGGACGGGAAGGTGGCAAAAATTCCCACAAAGGCAGTCGTAAAAACTCAAACTCCGAGGTAAATTCCCCAGCCAACGAGTCTATGGTTGAAAATTCCTCAGATTTTGGCAACTCGGAGGCAAATAGTTGACTTTGGTTGACTTTTTCTCGGACCAAGAGGGTGTTGGGGGTTAGGTGTTGGGGTGTTGGGGTTTTAGTTGAATTTCCCCATCTCCCCATTTCCCTATTTCCAATAAATACTTTAAGGTTCGATACTGACAATCCAAGTCCCAACGTAGAGACGGACGGGAATATTGCCAGAGGCAATCACATCACAGGTAAAGTAATAAGTGCCTAATTCAGGATTTCTGACATTAGACATGACGATTTCAACTTTACTGGTCGGATCGATCGCTTGTTCGGGGACAATTTGAATAATGCGACTATCCTTATCCCAAACCACTTCCTTTAAAGGTAAAGATTTGTTGTTGATGCGTACCTCGATTTTATTAGTATCAAACTGGCCGTTAAAATAATCGGGATAGGAAATAAAAAAAGCCGCAGCCCCTTGGGAGAGTTTTTTCGGGGGGATATAGAGTTTATAACGATCCATTTGCTGGGGACGGCCACCGAATTGCAAGAAATAATCTAAGATATCCTTGCGATCGACTCCACTAAAAATTGTTAGGCCGGGGTTGCCATTGGCTAAAGTTATTTTTGGTAAAATAATCCCCGCACCCACAGCTAAGGATAGAGCAATCAAAGCGGGTGTCCTAGCATATTTAATTACTTTTGTCAAGACTTTTAACATAAATTTTAACCCAAGGTGAGGGAGATGGTGATGGCCGCAAGGGGCCGAATACAGTTCAACTGTAACAAAACCCGCTCGTTTCTTACCTAGACCTTTGCCAGTCCGATAAGTGTCTTGGTTAACGCTTCATCGCTCGTGCCATATCCCGTTGATCCTGACGACGTTTCAAATCTTCGCGTTTATCGTGTAATTTCTTGCCCCTACCGAGGCCAATGCTGATTTTTACCCAACTACCTTTAAAATACATCTTCAAAGGCACAAGAGTTAAGCCTTTCTGTTCTACTTGACCGATGAGTTTGCTGATTTCCTTTTTGTGCATCAACAATTTTCTCGTCCGGCGCGGATCGTGATTAAAATATTCGCTACTCTGTTCGTAGGCGGAAATATGAACATTAATTAACACCGCTTCACCATTGCGGACTAAAACGTAACCATCCCGCAGGTTTACCTTACCGGCACGCACAGATTTAACCTCAGTCCCCAGCAACTGCACCCCCGCTTCAAAAGTCTCTAAAATCTCGTAGAGATGGCGTGCTTGCCGGTTATCACTGATAATTTTGATTTTGTCGTCTTGATTAGCCATATAGTCAAATGAAAAGTGAAAAGTAAAAAAGCGATTGGTAGAGGCAGTATCGGCTAATTATCTCGATTTTCCCATGTCCTTATCTTTATATCTTACTCGCTCTTTTGCTCTCTCTGGACTGACCGTTGGCGGCTCTTTGGTGATCACTGGCCTTGTCAGGGGGAACGAGAAGGGAGAAAATGAGAGCAGTGTTAAATTTTTATGAAGTTTGGTTCTGTGGACAAAATTCGTACTGTTTCCGATAGTAAGCGTGATTTTTATACTCGCCACACCCGCCCCATCAATTCGGTGTATCGGCGCGTGGTTGAGGAATTATTAGTCGAGATGCACCTGCTCTCCGTTAATGTAGATTTCCATTATGATCCAATTTATGCCCTTGGTGTGGTTACTTCTTTCGAGAAGTTCATGGAAGGCTATCGTCCGGGGGAGGATAAACCGAATATTTTTAATGCTTTGTGCCAAGCGGTTAACGGTAATCCCGAAGTCTATCGTCGCGATGCCGAAAATATGATCGCTATTGCCAAAGAAACTAATATTGATTCCTTGCTCTCCCAACTGCAAAACCAGGCTCTAGGTGGTAACAATCAGTTGTCTGATAGTTTAGTTTCCCTGATCAACGCGCCTAAGTTTAAGTATAGTCGCCTGTTTGCCATCGGTCTTTATACTATTTTAGCGGAAGCACAACCGGACATGATCAAGGAAAAAGAAAAACGCGAACAAATTTTGCAAAAGTTCTCAGAAATTCTCCGTCTCTCCAGCGAGAAACTGCAAAAAGACCTCGATGTTTATCGCGGTAATCTCGATAAAATGGATCAGCTGCTCAAGGTTATCGAAGATGCCCTAGAAGCAGAAAAGAAAAAACGTCAACAAAAAGAACAGGAAAAACAAACCACCCCGCAATAAAGGCTCTCAACCGGAAATTACCGCGTGCAGACAAGGGAATAGGGAACAGAAAAAGGATTAAATCGGCTCTCTTTCTTTACTGTTCCTTCTGACCTCGTTCTACAATTAGGATCGGCAACCCTTAATATTTATCTCCCGTGACTAACTCCTCCATCACCGCACCCGTAACCGATATTTTGGCAAAAGCGCGGTCAGGGGCGAATTTATCGGCGAAAGAAGCGATTATCTTGCTAGAAACTACCGATAACCGTTTAATTGCCCAGATTCGGGAAACGGCCGACTTTTTACGTCGTCAACAGGCGGGAGATACCGTCACCTACGTTATCAATCGCAACATTAATTTTAGTAACATTTGTGAGCAGCATTGCAGTTTTTGTGCATTCAGACGCGATGAAAATGAAGAAGGGGCCTTCTGGCTTAATTTAGAGGAAATTATCGCTAAAGCGGCGGATGCCGTCCGTCGTGGGGCGACGGAAATTTGTATGCAGGGAGGATTAAACCCAAAAGCCAAGATTAAGGGCAATTCCTTAGACTATTACCTCGAAATTGTTAAAAACCTGAAACAAGCCTTTCCCGACCTGCATTTACACGCTTTTTCGCCCCAAGAAGTCCAATTTATTGCTAGAGAAGACGCTTTAAGTTACGAAAAAGTTATCGCTTCCCTGCAAGAAGCAGGAGTCAATTCTCTCCCGGGGACGGCTGCCGAGGTGTTAGTCGATGAGGTAAGACGGGTAATTTGTCCAGAAAAAATCGATGCCGCCACTTGGTTAGAAATAGTTGGTACTGCCCATCGCTTAGGATTACATACCACCAGTACCATGCTCTGCGGTCATATTGAAACCCCTAGTCAACAGGTGCAGCACCTTGAAAAAATTAGAAAACAGCAAGAAATCGCCCTAGAAAATAATTATCCGGCCAAAATCACCGAATTTATTTTATTGCCTTTTGTGGGACAATCAGCCCCCAAACCCCTGAGAAATCGAGTCGGACGGGATCAACCAATTTTAGCCGATACATTAAAATTAACAGCAGTGGCGCGGATTTATTTGGGCAATAGCATTAAAAATCATCAACCCAGTTGGGTAAAATTGGGCTTACAGGGGGCAACAGAAGCCTTAAACTGGGGTTGCAACGATCTTGGTGGTACTCTTATGGAAGAACATATTACCACTATGGCCGGGGCCCTGGGCGGTACTTGTTTGACCGTCGAGGAATTAGCAACGGCGATTAAATCCCTCGATCGCCCCGCCCGTCAACGGGATACAATCTATTAGAGTCTATTTAACCCGAATCCTGGATTAGCTGAAAGCTTGATCCTGTCCCGGGTTAAAACTTTCCTTCTCCCGTCCGACTGAAGTTAATTGAGTATTAAGAAGGTGCGCTATTGAGATAGTTATATTCTCCGACCTGATAGATCAAATTAGCTACGAGTCCTGTCCAACCTGTTTGATGGCTTGCTCCCAGTCCTTGACCTGTATCTCCGTGAAAATACTCGTAGAACAGTATTAAATCCTGACCATCAGGGGTTTTGAAAAGCTCACGAAGTTTTGGGTTATCTCCATAAACTGGTCGTTTCCCTGACTCATCAGGCAGGAAAATTTTAATCAATCTTTGAGATAGTTCCAAGGCAACTTGTTTCAGCGTCATTTTACTATGTGATATGGCTGGAAATAGTACCTTGAAGTCTTCTTCGTGTAAACAGACATTAAAATAATTATAATACTTCTTCAAGGAGTCAATGATCAGAAAATTGATGGGAAACCAAATAGGACCACGCCAATTAGAGTTACCAGTATGAATAGGAGCTTTGCTTTCACCCGGTTCATATTTCATTTCGATTGCAAGGGTCTGCTGATACATATTTCTGAGTAATCCATCCAGTTGATAAGGATGTTCTTCATGAAATTTAGACAAAGAACGAATTCCATACTCACTCAAAAATTCTTTTTTATCAAGAAGCTTATCAATGATATTTTGTAATTTCTTCTTGTTGACAATAGATAAGAATAGTTCTCGATCATTAGGGTTATTATCATTCGGTTTTTGCGGAATATCAACACATTCCTCTTGTCCAAATAAATAATTAAAGTCTTCCTCACTTGTAAACTTAGCTAGAGGAGAGTTTCGATCATGAAATTCATTTTTTAAATATTGTGTTAAACTATTCGCTTTGTCTTTTGTAAAAACTTCCACGGAAAACATGGGAATAATACCAAGAATTGAGCGATATTTCAATGGCAACTCTAAGGAAAATTTTTCCAAAGAAATCTTTAAAACTTCATAGTAAAAATTATCCTCAGTGTCCCACAAACTTACTCGTCTATCATTGTCATTTCTGTAAAAGTTTTCATTTATTTCATGAACAATTTGAATGAAATTTCCCAGAAAATATACACTAAGAATTTGAAAAATCTTCTGATTTTCTAGATTCTCATTTTTTCCTATTTCAGTTGCAATTTTCAGCATATTCAAGCAGAACATTCCTACCCAAGCAGTAGCATCAACTTGTTCAATTGTGACACTTTTATCTTTCAAAAATTGATTACGATCAACGATAGATATATTATCTAATCCTAAAAATCCAGCATTAAATAAATACTTACCGTCATCTAGTTTATTAGATTCAAACCACCAGTCAAAATTCTTGACTAACTTATCAAAAATATTTTGTAGAAATCGTCGATCAGGAGGCAAATCATAGACATTTCGCTCTATTTCATATACTTGCAAAGCTGCCCAAGCCAGAATAGGTGGGTGTATTTGATTAAAATCAAACTCACAAGAGGGAATTTGACCATTAGCTTTCATATAATGAGGTTGAGTAAAGAGACATAATTGTTCTTTGGCAAAATCAGGATCGATTAAAGCAAAAGTAACGGCATGGAATGCAGAATCCCAAACACAATAATAAGGATATTCCCATTTATCAGGCATGGAAATAATATTTTCATTGTGTAAGTGAGTCCATTGAGAATTAATGTTTCTCTTATCAGGCTTAGGCATCTCATGATCGGGGTATATTCGATGCCGATGATATAAGAAATCACCCTGAAGCCAATCTTGAACAACATAGTAATAAAATTGTTTATTCCATAACATTCCCGCAAATGCTTGTCTCTGAATTTGTCGCTCTTCATCTGAATCTGAAATACGAAAAGGAGTAATCGCCTCATAGAAAGCATCAGCCTCTTTTTGTCGTTGGCCAAATATTTCCTCAAAATCATTGGCAAAAGGCTCTACTTTGTTAGGATCATTACTAAGTCTGAGGCGAATGACTTTTCGATTGTTTTTAGTTGACTTATGGGGAAGAATCGACTCAAAATAATGAGCAGAAAACTTCGTTCCTTGTTGCCGAGATTGCTCTGCATCCTGATTGAAAATATACTGCTCAATCGCATTCTTTTTGCCAGTTTCATTGTCGGTAAAAAGAACTTCTTGTGGCTTTTCACAATAAAAATACATTGATTTTAACTTAGGATTATGACAATCAGCTTCAACCAAAACAAATTCATTGTTTTTAACATCCGCTAATTCATTTTTGAATTGGCGATCATTAATTATTTTTAGGCTGGGTTTTTTGTCATTCAGTTGTCCCCAAGACCAAGTGTTACGAAACCAAAGCGTCGGTAAAATATGTAAATCATGCTCACCATTTCCCTGATTCCAAACAGTAATTTTAATTAAAATATCTTCAGGAGTCTTCTTGGCATATTCGACAACAACATCAAAGTATCCCTCGTCGAAACAATTAGTATCAATTAGCTCATATTCAGGTTTATCTTTTCCTCGTTTATTATTCTCTTCAATGAGATCATCATAAGGAAATTTATAAGGATACTTATACAAGGCCTTCATATAAGAATGAGTGGGAGTATTATCTAAATAAAAGTAATATTCCTTGACATCTTCCATGTGATTTCCTTGGTTTTGCCCCCACATACCAGGTAAACCAAAAAATCTTTCTTTGAGATGCTTTTCGGAATGCTGAACTTTTTCATTCCAAAGCTCATCTTTTCCATTCCAAAGGGTTAGGGCAAAACATAGACGCTGACACTCATCAGAAATTCCAAAAATGCCGTCTTCACCCCATCGATAAGAACGATTTCGAGCTTCATCATGGCTGAAATAACCCCAAGCTTTATCTTCTTCTCCGTAGTATTCCCGCATAGTTGCCCATTGGCGATCGCTTAAATAGGGACCCCATTTTTTCCAAGGGATATTTTGTTCACGGACTTCTTGCAAGCGTTTGTATTCTTCAGTTTGCTTCCGAGCTTCTGCGAAGGAATTATCTTTTTGGGTATCTTGAGTTGTCAACATGACTTTTCTCCTTTATCTTCATTTTTTGTCCTGTACTTAGCTTTTTGCAGTCCTTATATTTTTTGTCCTGTACTTAGGTACTTGGTATGATAGTAATCAAGAATCTGTGTTGCCATTTCATCCGCTAATTCTCTTGGAGTACGGAGCGAAATAAACTTATTTAAAATGTTATTTTTTATCCATTCTGCCATGTAGTAAATCAATGTGTTGTCAAAGCCATCTGCTCTTTTCCAGTATCCATTTTTACAATTAAGTTCATAGATTTCTGCATAAGCTTTTCCGGCCTGTTCATAAATATCTGGTAGAGTAGATTCCCAAGTTGTTCCACTAAATAACCTCATATATATTTGGTTGATTTTACTTTGATATTCTCTAGACATGATCTTTAACTCCTTATGTATTTTTCGACGTTCTGATGTTCATACAATTTTGTAATGTACTGGCTAACAGTATCTTTCCATAAGAACCGAGATTTTTCTGCTTGCTGGCAAATTTCTTGCCATTGAGATGGATTATTAAGTTTGACTTCAATCGCTTTTAAACAAGATAAAACCAAGTTATCTACTTGTTCTTCAACAGAATCACCTCCAAAAACAAAACCATTAAATCCGTCAATAACTGTATCTTTCAATCCACCAACTTTATGGACAAGACAAGGCTGACCATCACGCATAGCTAACATCTGACTAATGCCGCAAGGTTCATAGGAACTTGGCATCAGAAAAAAGTCGCCATTAGCATATAAGGCTGCCGCACAATCTTCTGAACCAAAACCATTGAGAAACACAAAATTGTCAAACTGAGAAGTGATTTCAGTCAAAAATCTTTCATATTCTGTCTCACCAGTACCAAGTAATATGTAAATTCCCTGTTTTCCAAGTCCCTCTAAAACTCCACTAAGACCAGATATAAATTTACTTCCTGATGCCTTCATCAAATAGAGTTTTTGCTCTACAACCCGACACACGCTGGTTAATATTATTGGAGGTTTTTCTGAGAGATAGCTTAGTTCGGTTAACCGTTTATGGGCTAATAAGCAATTAGGGGAAAGATATTTTGCTGTTTGCTGCCATTGGATAATTTCTGCTTTTAATAGACTTATCAAGTCGGAAAAATTGAGCTTGGGAATAATCCGTTTGTCGGGATACTCACATCCCAGTAAAATTCCAAAGAGCCGACCTTGTTGGAAAGCCACTAAAAGCTCTTTTTCCAGTCCCTCACCACCGTAAAAACGAGGCGCTTCAGTAGGGCAGAGGATTTCTTGAGCATAGGAGGGGGAGTCCGTACTGATGGCATCAGCCAACTGAATTCCAGCTTTCATTAGGTTAACGTGGTCTGACCATCTTGGATCTGCCAGCTTATCTGGGTCGTATTCTAAGTCTGGATACCAAGTCTCTAAGGAGGACGCAACTCCGGCAAACGGACGCACCCCCTGATAGGACAAATTATTGATAGTGTATACCGTTCGGATTTTCTGGAGAGTTTGGTAATTTGGGTGATAGGCACGGAGGATGAGAAGACAGGCAGAATGCCAGTCATTGAGATGGATACAGTCAAGATGTCCGAAAATTCCCTGTTCAATCCCTTGAGCTACGGCGATGCAGAAAAGAGCATACCTTGAAGCATCCGTTTGACAAGGTTCTGAATCTAAGTCGTGATGGTAAATTTCGTATCGACCGTTTTTATCCAATGAAACCAAACCTGGATGATGAATGACCAGTTGCTTGACCTGATTGGAGTTTTCCCCTACAACTTGGAAAACTTGGGCTTCCTCGTTCTTTCCAGAGAATTGGAAAGTAATAGTGCCGAGAAATTGGGAACTTGGGGATTGATGGAGAAAGCCATAGGAAGGGATAACAACAGATACTTGACAGTCTTGTTCTAGCAGTTCTGATGAAAAGTCTTTAACAAAATCTCCAAGACCTCCTACTTTAGCACCCAAAAGATTTGCATTTTCTGAGCCAACTATAAGGATATTGAAATATTTTTTTTGTCCCATATAACCCCCCAATTTAGTCGTAGCGTGACGGATAGACTGTTGTTTGTTGCAGGGAACCAATCGTTTCTAATGTAGAAGATACTTAGTAATGACCTCACTTTCCTCCTTGATTAATTTTTTCAATTGAGAAATATCATTTTTGTTCAGAACAAAAAACCATTGTGCCATTTTTTTCAATCCATCTTCAAGGGATGTTTTGGGTTTCCAATTGAGACGGGCGCAGGTATCAGAACAGTTGATAGCCTGAAAGGGATTCTCATTGGGGGCATAATCAATAGCACTATCTTGATTAAGCCCAACATGGCAAACTCCCATCTCTTTACACCACTCTGAATTGGCATCCGCTACAATGGACTGAATCATTCGGGCAAGATTGCTAACTCTGATGAATGGTTCTCCGTTTTCGCTATAGCTGCCATAATCAGATAAAGCAAAATGAAAAGTTGGTGTCAAAGATTTTTCCTCTTTTCTCTCTAGAGAAGGCCCTGATGATGTTTCGAGTTTTTGTTCATCTTGGTTAAGATATGAGGCCGCCCTTATGTAACCAGCAATGATATCAGTAATATAAATAAACTGACGACCATTGCGGGCATATTTTATGAAAATCTCATGAGGTACTTTGACGGCGGAGTTAATAAATTGGGGAATAATTCTCCTAGGTGCAGTATCACCGTATCCAAAAACATTCGATGCTCTTGTAATCCCAATAGCTGGCAATTGAGAGTAGTAAGTTTTGTGGTAGCACCGGACAGCTAACTCCATCGCACTTTTGGAGGTATCGTAAGGTCCGGCGTAACCGACTGGGCTACTTTCCAAAAAACCCTCTTTGGGAATCTGGCGATCACCAAATACATGATCGGTGGAAATGACTAATATTCTTTCTCCAATTTCTAGCTGCCGACAAGCTTCCAATATGTTAATCGTACCCATTGTATTGACCATGAATGCTCGTCTAGGATCGTGCTGAGCAACCGGCACCTGCGCTTTAGCAGCGAGGTGAAAAATAATATCTGGCCCCACTGCGTTAATAACATCAAAAACAAGTTGGCTATCTGATATGTCTAATGAAACTTCAACCACATCCTGACTCAGATCGAAAAGTTGGTAAGCTGAGTGGGGGTGTCTGACGTTGTGAATGGGAATAGTAGCATAAACCTGAGTGCCAAGCTCCAAAAGTGCTTTACATAACCAACTGCCTTTAAATCCCGAAGCCCCAGTCACCAGCACCTTTTTCCCAGACCACTGGTCTCCTAATAGTTGGGGGATAGGCGTTCCTTGCATGGCTATAACCTCCTTTTCTCTGAAAAAGTGCCTTATGAGGTTCTGACTTGATTCTATCGAGAAGCCAACTAAGTATAACTACTTAAGTAAAAAAACTTAATATAAATTGGGTTGGGGATAGGCCGAAACTCTGCTGCTATCCCAGCCAGTCAACCTGATTTTTTGGTGGAATTGATGGCAAAATCTTCTTAGCCTCAACTAACTTTAATCAAGCCCAACAATCTCCCCCTTGCCGGCAATCACTTCGCCGATTTGGTAGGCATTAATCCCAGAGGATTGTAGTTGATTAATAGTTGATCGAGCCAGATCTGATGGGACAATGATCACAAAACCGATACCCATATTAAAAGTATTAAACATGGCTTCGGCATTAACCGAACCCATCTGGGCTAACCAGTGAAAAATCGGCAAAATTGGCCAACTTTTGCGGTAAATCTGCACGGAATGCCCTTTACCTAAGCAGCGGGGCAAATTTTCCGGGATGCCACCCCCAGTAATGTGGGCCATGGCGTGAATATCTAACCCAGAGCGCAGCAGTTCTAGCACAGGTTTGACATAAAGTCTAGTGGGAGTTAACAAAACTTCACCTAAGCTAGAGCCGGCCAAAATTTCGGGGCAATCTTGCCAATTTAAGCCCTGGGTGTCGATAATCTTACGAACAAGACTAAAACCGTTACTGTGAACCCCACTACTGGCTAAACCGATAGCCACATCGCCGATTTGCACCTTACTGCCGTCGAGTAATTGACTTTTTTCGACAATACCGACGCAAAAACCCGCTAAATCGTACTCTCCTGCCGAATAAAACCCTGGCATCTCCGCCGTTTCCCCTCCCAAAAGAGTACAACCACTATCACGACAGGCCCTAGCGATTCCCGATACCACCGCTGCTAACTGTGACGCTTCCAGTTTACCGGTGGCCAGATAATCCAAGAAAAATAAAGGTTCAGCCCCGGAGGTTAAGACATCGTTGACGCACATGGCCACGAGGTCAATTCCCACCGTATCATGGCAATTGAGACTATGGGCAATTTTCAGCTTGGTTCCTACGCCATCAGTTCCCGATACTAACACCGGTTGCCGATAACCGGAAGGTAACTGAAAATAGCCGCCAAAACCGCCTAAACCGCCGATAACTTCAGGACGGAAGGTACTTTCCACATTTTGGCGAATTTTCTCGACAAAAGCGCGTCCCGCTTCCACATCCACGCCCGCTTCTTTATAATCCATGCCCAATTGACCGATTGTATCTCTCAAATTTTACCCAGATTTCGAGCGCACTCGCTCCCTTTTCCAGCTAAACCTAACAACAATTTTTGATTGTTGCAAGAGGTCTAATCTTCTTGGGGATATTTTTCCCAAAGATCTGTGATTTGGCGAAGACTTTGGAAGTTGCCATTACCGAGGATCAAATGATCTAGGAGAGGAATGGCTAGATAGGTAGCTCCCTGTAATAATTGTTCTGTGAGTAGAATATCGTCTTGACTAGGCACAAGTGACCCGGTGGGGTGATTATGGGCGATAATTAACTTAGTAGCTGATTGTTTAACTACTTCTCGAAAGATTTCTCGCGGATGTACCAGTGTTTCCGTGGCTGTGCCGATAGTAATCACTTTGAGTGCGATTAACTGATTTTTGACATCGAGTAAAATAACTGCGAAACGTTCCTGAGACTGATACATTAGTTCGTGGCCAAGGATAGCGGCAGCGGTATCGGGACTATCGATGACCATTTTTTCCGTCGGTCGTCGTTGAAAAGCTCGTTTTCCCAATTCGATCGCCGCTAGAATAGTAGTGGCCTTAGCCGGTCCAATGCCATGAATAGCGGTTAATTCTTGGGGCTGAATATCCCTCAAAACGTCCAAGGGATCCCGGCGATATTTACTCAATTCGTTGAGAATATGCTGTCCTAAACCCACTGCCGAGAGTTTGCCTTTACCTTGACCTGTAGCCAGTAAAATCGCTAATAATTCGGCGTTACTGAGGTTTTTCGCCCCGACACTGATTAAACGTTCCCTTGGTCTTTCACTGACAGGAATATCGGCAATTCTTAAGCTGTAGGTCATGGAAGTGGCAAGCTACCGCGATAAAATTCCATCATAATCGCAATTTTAGCCAGTGCCTAGAGGGATTTGGCCCGTAAATCAAGGGGAAAAACTCTCCTTACTGATAGCGAATTCCCGCATCTTCGAGGCGCTGTAAAGCTTCCCCTAATCGCGGGATATCGGCGATTAAACTGACGCGCACATAACCTTCCCCTCCCTCCCCAAAAGCATTGCCCGGAGTGACAACGACACCGGTTTTTTGCAAAACACTGAGGGCGAAATCCGTGGAAGTCATACCGACGCTACAGGGAACCCAGAGATACATTGTCGCCTTAGAGGGGGGAATATCCCAACCTAATTGCCCCAAACCTTTGATTAAAAAATCTCGTCGCTGCCGGTATCTTTCCTGTACTTGTTTGACGTATTCATCCGGCAGTTGTAGGGCGGTTTCGGCCGCCTTTTGGATGACGGAAAAGATACCATAATCGAGATTGGTTTTCAGGGTGCGTAACCCTTGAATAATATCGGAATTGCCCACGACAAAACCGACGCGCCACCCGGCCATATTATAGGTTTTCGAGAGGGTATGAAATTCCACACTAATCTCTTTTGCCCCCGGAATTTCTAATAAACTGGTGGGCTGATAACCATCAAAACTCAATTCAGCATAACAGAGATCGTGGACGAGCATAATCTCATAGTCCCGGGCCCAAGCAACGATTCTTTCAAAAAATTCCCGAGGGGCAACGGCGGCGGTGGGGTTACTGGGATAGTTAAAATAGAGGATTTTCGCCTGTTTAGCCACATCTTCGGGGATAGAATCGATATCTATCAGCCAATCCTGTTCCGCTTTTAAAATGATCGGGTATAGCGTCGCCCCAGCAATCAACGGACCGCGAAAATGGGCGGGATAGGCGGGACTGGGAACCAAGACCACATCGCCAGGGTTAACATAAGCCAAAGCCAGGTGAGATAGGCCCTCTTTGGAACCTAGCAGCGGTAAAGCTTCGTTATCGGGATTGAGTTCCACACCATAAGAGCGATAATACCATTTAGCGATCGCCTCTCGGAAACTGGCGGTTCCTTCAAAGGGTGGATAACCGTGAAATTGGGGGGTTTCAAAAGCTTGAATGGCCGCTTCGATAACTGGACGCGGGGCAAACCCGTCCGGGTTGCCCATGCCTAAATCGATTAAATCTAGTCCTTCTTTGCGGGCTAAGGCTTTTAATTCATCCAAGCGGGCGAAAACGTAGGGGGGTAAGGCACTTAATCGCTTGGCGCGGCTATTCGTCCAATTTACACTCATTACTTCTTGGCTTACTGATCGAGGTAATCTAACATTATGACACGAGTGTATGGCTAATTTAGCAGTTAAGCTGTTCGTAATTTAAATTGCTTGTTGAGACGAGGCAAGAGGCAAGAGGCAAGAGGCAAAAGGATAATTTTCCCTTTAACCTTTCGCTTTTTCCCTACATTTGCCGAAAATTTTTTGATTTATGCAAGAGAGCTTTTTTACTGCTTCAGTATGACTAGAATTGCCTGACATCGGAGATGGAGAGCCAAACTAAGGTAATCTGATTAATAGAGGCTGAAAATTACTGATTAGCCCCGGCATTACCCCCATTCTTCGCCATTATCGGCCGGTAAGTCCTCACTCCTCACTCCTCAATTCTTTTGTCAAATATGACTGCGATCGCTGTTCAGATAACTTCTATTTTACCCCCCGACACGACGGTTATTGCCTGGCCACAAGTGCCAAAAGAGGAACAAGAAAGATTATCAAGGGCAATTAGGGGCAAAAGTCCTGAAATTATAGTCTATCCCGCTAATACGGCCGCTTTAGCCTCTCTGGTGCGTTTTGCCAACGAAAATCGTCTGTCTTTATTGGCCTACGGTCAAGGCAGTAAATTAGATTGGGGTGGATTAGTCGAGTCGCCGGATATTTTAGTCAGTACCCAAAATCTCAACCGGATTATTGACCACGCTAGGGGAGATTTAACTATAACCGTGGAAGCTGGGCTTAAACTAGCAGATTTACAGGCTTTTTTAGCTCCTAGCGGTCAATTTATTCCTCTTGATCCCAGTTTCGCCCATAATGCCACGATTGGCGGTATTATGGCCACGGCCGATGCGGGAACATGGCGGCAAAGATACGGTGGAGTCCGGGATCTGATCCTAGGATTCTCCTTTATCCGTCACGATGGCGAGATTGCTAAAGCTGGAGGGCGTGTGGTGAAAAATGTGGCGGGATACGACATGATGAAGCTATTTACGGGTTCCTACGGCACTTTAGGGATTATCGATCAAATTACCCTGCGACTCTATCCCGAAACCCCTAACTCAGAAACCCTGATAATCACTGGAAATAGCGAAAATATTAGCAAATTGAGTCAAGTTATTCGGCAATCGTCCCTAACTCCCACCGTGGCTGAATGTTTAAACCCAGGGATGACGCAAGCACTAGGATTAGGGGAAAAAGTCGCTTTACTGCTGCGTTTTCAAAGCATTCCCGAAAGTATTAGCGAACAATCGCAACAGGTGAGTTATTTAGGGCAACAGTTAGACTGTCAGACTAATTATTATCGGGATGAGGAAGAAATTTCTCTATGGCAAAGATACCGAAAAACAATCGATAATTATGACCAAGAGGGCAATTTTTTCGGCAAAATAGGATTATTACCTAGCAATTTAGCTCTAGTTATCGACCAAATTAACGGACTAGCCTCGATTAATATTAGTAGCGGCGTGGGTAAAGTTATCTTAAAATCGGAGGAAAATCTTGACAAAATTCGCTCTTTATGCCATGGCAATCAGGGTTATTTAACGGTGTTAACCGCGCCGCCATCGCTAAAAGAAAAAATTGAACCTTGGGGCTATACAGGTAACGCGATTACCATGATGAAAACCCTAAAAACTAAATTCGATCCTCACGGTATTTTTAGTCCTGAACGCTTTCTTAACAAAATCTAATTAAAAATCATGCAAACCTCCGATAATTCCGTTAACTTTCAAGAATTAATCGACCAAAAAAATCAAGGATTTGACCCCAAGAATCCCCCAGCCCAAGAATTAATCGATAGTTGTGTTCACTGTGGTTTTTGTCTATCTACCTGTCCCAGTTATCGAGTCATTGGCAAAGAAATGGACTCCCCCCGGGGCAGAATTTATCTGATGAATGCCATCAACAAAGGGGAAGCAGTTTTAGACGAAACCACTAGCCAACATTTTGATACTTGTTTAGGCTGTTTAGCCTGTGTTAGTACCTGTCCATCGGGAGTACAATACGATCAATTAATCGCCGCAGTTCGTCCGCAAGTGGAACGCAATCAACCCCGCAGTTTTAAAGATAAAATTATTCGTTTTCTCATTTTTAATCTCTTTCCCTATCCCGTCCGTCTCAAATTATTTTTACCCTTCCTCTGGTTATATCAAATCCTGGGATTACAAACCCTAGTCAGGAAATCGGGTATCTTAAAAATGCTCTTTCCCCGTCTAGCGGCCATGGAATCAATTTTACCCAAAATTACTCTAAATTCTCTGTTTAAAAACTATGCCGATGTTATTCCCTCCCAAACGGAAAAACGCTATCGGGTGGGAGTAGTTTTAGGTTGTGTGCAGCGCCTCTTTTTCTCGCCGGTAAATGAAGCAACAGTGCGGGTTTTAACTGCCAATGGTTGCGAAGTGGTTATCCCAAAAACCCAGGGTTGTTGTGCCGCTTTACCCGCACACCAAGGACAGGAAAAACAAGCACAAAGTTTAGCCAGACAAATGATCGATAGTTTCGCAGAAACCGAGGTTGATTATATTATTATCAATGCGGCGGGTTGTGGTCATACTCTCAAGGAATATCATCATATTTTAGCCGATGATCCTGAATATAAAGATAAGGCTAAGGAGTTTGTGGCTAAAGTACGCGATGCTCAAGAATTTTTGGCAGCAGTGGGATTAACTGCTGATTTATCCCCGATTACCGAGACAGAATTAACCCTAGTTTATCAAGATGCCTGTCATCTTTTACACGGACAAAAAATCTCGGTGCAGCCACGACAATTATTGCAAAAAATCCCCAATATTAACTTAAAAGAACCTATCGATGCGGCCCTGTGTTGTGGTAGTGCCGGAGTTTATAATATGCTACAGCCAGATACTGCCGATGAATTAGGTCAGCAGAAAGTACGCAATTTATTAAATACTGGGGCTGCGGTGATTGCTTCTCCTAATCCGGGTTGTTCCCTACAAATTAAAAAACATCTACAATTACAGGGAAAAGATACACCCGTTATTCATCCTATCGAATTATTAGATTATGCGATTCGCGGGCTGAAAATTTCCTAGTTCATCCCCGTTTTATCTTAATTTTCGCTAATTTTCTCGATAGTTTTTCCTTCCTGTCACCTAGAATTTTGATAGAGGGGTTTCACCTCTCCTCTGTTATTACTCGGTGGAAATAGCATCAAGAAAAATCTAGGGAACAATATTGTTCCCTTTTCTATCTTAGAATTCAGTTCACAGAAAAATACAATTAGGAGCAATCAGACTCAACTATTTACTAAGACAATTTACTTTTGTTTTCCCATGGCAAGGTTCGGGAAAACCCTGGACTTAAAACTGGTCATATTTATTTATTTCCTAATTCAAACTCAACCATAAAATTTTTTTAGGAGAAATCAATAATATGGAATTAAAGGACGAAACTAGCAACTTTAGTCAATCAAGAAAGCTTTTCTTATATATATTAAAAATTTTCATCATTTGGAGAGGAACACTTTTACTGATGCACCTAATCGGACTCAGTTTTAGTCAGATGAATGAATCTTCATCTCCTCAAGAACGTTTTTGGCATTGGTTTCCCGATAATCATTATTTGGATTCTTTCTTTCGTTTTGATAGTTTTTGGTATAACGATATTATTCAGGGGGGATATTCATACAATATCGAAAAACAATCGAACGTTGCTTTTTTTCCTCTCTATCCTATTTTAGTCAAAGCAATTGCATCTTTAACTTCCTTAAGTGTGCCTATTTCTGGTCTTTTGGTTTCTAATCTCTGTCTAATATTTGCCTTAATTTTTGTTTATAAAATCAGTAATATTTATCTAAAAAAAAGAGGCTGTGAAAAGGTTTTAATTCTTATGTTGGTTTTTCCTACCTCCTTTTTTTATAGCTGTTTTTATACAGAAAGTTTATATTTGCTAACCACCGCTGCTTGTTTTTATTTCTTCCTGAATAAGAAATACTTTTGGTCTGGATTTTTTGGATTTTTTGCCAGTTTAACTAGAGTCACAGGAGTAATAATTTTTCTGGCTTTTGCTATCGAATTACTCTGGAAATATTTAAAGAAAAAAGAACTGCCCAAGAGAGAAAGTCTTTTCCTCCTATTAATACCCTGTGGGTTAATCGCTTATATGGTATTTTTAGCTTGGAAATTCAACGAACCTTTGGCATTTGTTAAAATTCAGGATCTGTGGAGTAGAGATGAGAGAGTATTTCCTTTAATTACTCTAATCAACTACTGGAAGAACATCAATTTTATGTTTCCCCAAAATCCTATTAATTCAGTTGGATTCTTAAATACTTTTTTTAGCTCCTTTTTTTTAGGTATCTTGCTATTCTCTATCGTTAAAAAGCCTCTCAATATTTCCCTATTGATTTTTGCCTTTCTGAGCATTTTTTTACCTTTAAGTACAGGAATAACAGAATCAATGATGAGGTATATGATGACAATATTTCCAATATTTATTATCCTTGTATATTGGAGCAAAAAAAATCGTTATTTTTATGGATTTCTGTTATTCTTCTTTACCTATTTTTTATCAATTCTATTTCTTTGGTATGGTAATTGGGGCTGGATAACTTAGTTGATCGTGCAGTTGAGTCAAATTACCCTAACTAATCATGCTAACATAGCTCTTTGCTCAAAGAGAGTCGATTGATTTGTTCAAAAATATCAACTAGATAGAGAATTATTGTAATCATAAATTAGAGTTATGATAAAAAATGTTACTCACATTGCCGAATATCTATATCGCTCAATAAAATCAATCACAATTACAGGATAAGCGTTTAAATGCGATCGAGATTGGCTTGATTTTAATACAAAAATACTGCACATTGATCATCATCAGTTCCTGAACAGAAGCAAAAGAAAACCCCACAGACAAAGACCTTGTAATGATAAAATCGACAATGGCGACAGCTTGGCCATTAGTATTTTTTGCGTCGGACTAGCAGGAGATAAAAGCGTGACCTTTAAGATTGGTTTACTCGGTTTCGGGGTTGTGGGGACGGGAACAGCGAAAATCCTCCTCGATCCTTTTGGTCGTCATCCCGTACTCAAAGAGATTACCATTGGACGAGTGGGAGTTAGATCCCTAGATAAACCGAGAGAAATCGAGCTTTCTCCCCAGCTGTTGACCACTGACCTAGAATCGATCGTTACTGACCCCGAAATTGATATTATTGTCGAATTATTGGGGGGTTTGGAACCAGCACGCTCTTTAATTCTCAAGGCAATCGCATCGGGAAAGCACGTTGTTACGGCAAATAAAGCGGTTATTGCCCGTTTTGGCGATGAAATCTACGCCAAGGCCAACGAAAAGGGGGTTTATGTCCTTCTAGAAGCGGCCGTGGGTGGTGGAATTCCCGTCATTAAACCCTTGAAACAATCCCTCGGCGCTAATCGTATCAGCAGCATTATGGGAATTGTCAACGGCACAACTAACTATATTCTCACGGAAATGAGCCAAAAAGGGGCAGATTTTAGCGAAGTTCTGGCCAAAGCTCAGGAATTAGGCTATGCAGAAGCGGATCCCACTGCGGACGTGGATGGATTCGACGCAGCCGATAAAATCGCCATTTTAGCCTCTCTCGGTTTTGGAGGTCGGGTAAAACGGGAAGATGTTTACTGTGAAGGTATCCGGCAAGTTAGCGCCGTCGATATCGCCTACGCTGATAGACTGGGATTTGTGATTAAATTATTAGCGATCGCAAAAGATACGGTTAAGGAGGATTCCGATACCCTAGAGTTGCGGGTTCATCCAACCCTAGTACCGAAAATCCATCCCCTCGCTAATGCAAACGGAGTCTATAACGCTATTCTCGTCGAGGGGGAACCCTTGGGACAAGTGATGTTTTATGGCCCGGGTGCCGGCAGCGGACCGACGGCCAGCGCGGTAGTATCGGATGTGATGAATATCGTCGGAATTTTAAAAAGTAGTGGCAAAACCAAGGAACTTGACCCGCTTTTAAGCTGTATTCACCAGCATTATTGTCAAATCGCTCCGATGGAGTCGTTATCGACCCGTTTTTATGCTCGTTTTCTCTGTCGCGATGTGCCGGGGGTAATCGGTCATTTAGGTATGGCTTTCGGCGACCATGGGGTTAGTCTAGAATCCGTGGTACAAATTGGGATTAGGGGTGATTTAGCCGAAATTGTCGTTGTCACCCACGATGTGCGCGAGGGCAATTTCCGCAACGCTTTAGCGGCAATAGAGTCTTTAGAAGCTATTGACAGTATTCCTAGTATTCTCCGGGTTTTGTAATTATAGAGATCGCTTTTTTTATGGTCATGGGTCGGAGAATCAAAAGTGAGAAAATTTGGCTCAGTTTGACTAGCACAATTTGGTTTTTTTGTCTAGGTTTTTTGGGCTTAAATCAAAAATTAATTTTTGCCCAAGGGTCTGATAATGTTTGTCCCCCACCGATTTTATCAAGGTTACAACGCCATAAAATCCAAGCGGGAGAAACGATCGCCTCCATCGCCGAAAAATACGCTCTCATCCCGGCAACGATAATTAAACTCAATCCGACTATTCTCAAAAATGGTTTGGCCCCCGTGGGTAAAGAAATATTCATTCCCCCGATGAATGGCATTCGCATCGAAGCACCCAAGGGTTCCACTTGGCGCGATTTAGAAGCGGCCTATGGTATTCGTGCCGATATACTCTTTGAGCTTAACGGTTGTGGTCGCCGGCCGACAATAGTTTTTATCCCCGGCACCAATTGGTCTGCCACGGGCAAGCGATCGGATTATACTGGATTAAGTTCTTATCCCTTACCCTTTGCTAGTAGTGTGGGCCTAACCTACGGTTGGCAAAAAAGTCCCACGGAACAGAAAAATCTCTTTCATAGTGGTATTGATCTTCTCGCAGATATTGGTACAAGTGTTTTAGCCGCCGAGGATGGTCTAGTGATTTATGTGGGTCAGGAGGGAGCTTATGGTAATTTGGTAGTAATTAATCATTTAGGTCGCCGGCAGACCCGTTATGCCCATTTAAGCAGGGTGACAGTGAGAATTGACCAACGGGTACGAGCAGGAGACGTTATCGGTGCGGTTGGCACCACGGGACAACCGGATATTATTCCCCCCCATCTTCATTTTGAGGTGCGCTTAGATACTCCCGTCGGTTGGATAGCGCAGGATCCGGCTTTGCATTTGCCCCAAATCCACCCGCCGCCATCAAGTCAAAAGTAACCCGACTAAGGGCAATAAGTCCGGCAGAAATGAGAGAATTATTGATTTGTAGCAGGCATTAACCATCGCTGCTATTACTTTTGAAAAATGGTATGAGGCACTTCACTGATTACCGCTTCCGTCGGTTTACTGATCGCTATTTTGCCCTTTGTCTTTTTTAAGTAAAAAATTATCTCTATGGATGAAACTAAACCCGAATTAAATCAAGAAATTGACTTAGAAACCGAAAAAATTGAGCCATCAGCCTCGGTAAGGTCGAGATACGCCCAAATCCACCTAAAAAGTGAGGGCGAGAAATTGGTGCTAATTTTGCCCAAAACCAGTGCCAGGGAGACAAGTCAGGATTGGACAGATATCTTGACAGGATTGAAATATTATCTCCGTAATAGCGGCCAAAACTGCCCCCCTAGAACACCAGTACACCTAGAGGCCAACGATCGCCTGATGGATACGCGCCAACTACAAGCGATTGCGACAATTTTAGACAGCGCCGAATTACCCCTGCACACCATCCAAACCCAAAGAAGACAAACCGCAGTGGCAGCGGCAACTATGGGTTACAATGTCGAACAAATGCGCTCGAATCCCACGTTTTTCGGGGAGAATCAACCGCCCCAATCCCCCCTCGCCGAACCTTTGTACTTAAAAACCACCCTGCGATCGGGTGTAGAAATCCGTCACCCCGGTACAGTTATCGTCATGGGCGATGTCAACCCTGGCGGCTCCCTCGTCGCCGATGGCGATATATTAGTTTGGGGGAGTTTGCGCGGTGTGGCCCATGCCGGATTTCGCGGCGATCGAGCAGCGGTAATTATGGCCCTGCGAATCGACTTAACTCAACTGAGAATCGCCGAATTAGTGGCACGGTCTCCGGCTTTAGATAGCGATCGCATGGAACCAGAAATTGCCTGTATCAGCGAAGGAGGAATTCGCATCATTGGGGCTTATAATTTTTCCAGAACCTACACCTTTAAAGATCAAGTGGGATGGGTCGAAAAAAAGTGAGCGGCGACTGGTAAACAGTGAACAGTAAACAGTGATTCAGTGACCAGTAAACATAGGGACTAACTGCTTTGAAATGAAAAACTCTATCAAACCAATAACTGATAACTGATAACTGATAACTGATAACCGGTAACTGATAACTGATAACTGATAACTGATAACTGATAACTGATATAAATTATGGCTCGTGTAATTGTGGTGACATCAGGAAAGGGAGGAGTCGGTAAAACGACAGTAACGGCGAACTTAGGTTCAGCTTTATCTCAATTAGGCTGTCGAGTCGCCCTTGTCGATGCCGATTTCGGACTGAGAAATCTCGATTTATTGTTAGGATTAGAACAGCGTATCGTTTATACTGCCCTCGATGTGGTGGCGGGAGATTGTAGCCTTGATAAAGCTTTAGTTAAGGATAAAAGACAGGAAAATCTGGTCCTATTACCGGCAGCACAAAATCGCACAAAAGAGGCAATTACTGGCGATCAAATGAAGGATTTAGTCGCCCAATTGTCAAAAAGTTATGACTATGTATTGATTGATTGCCCAGCAGGAATTGAAATGGGTTTTCGCAATGCGATCGCCCCTGCCCAAGAAGCGATCATCGTTACTACCCCAGAAATGTCGGCGGTGAGAGATGCCGATCGCGTGGTGGGATTACTAGAAAGCGAAGATATTAAAAGTATCCGTCTGATTGTCAACCGACTGCGGCCGGAAATGATCCAACTTAACCAGATGATCAGCGTTGAGGATATTCTCGACCTCTTGGTAATTCCCCTTTTAGGGATTATTCCCGACGATCAAAGAATTATTATTTCCACTAATAAAGGGGAACCATTAGTATTAGAGGAGAAGACCTCTCCCCCTGCCATGGCCTTTAGAAACATTGCCCAACGTTTACAGGGTCGCGATGTGCCGTTTCTAGATTTAATGGCCGGTCAAGAAGGTTTTCTTACCCGTCTGCGTCGTCGCTTATTTGGGCCTTAAACTCTCTCATCTCAACCCCTTAACCTACTATGAATGACCTGATCGATAAACTTCTTGCATGGCGCAGTTCGGGCAAAAGTGGCGACCAAGCTAAAAAACGCTTAAAACTTATTTTAGCCCATGATCGCACCGATCTTAGTCCCGAACTTCTCAATATGATGCGTCAAGAAATCTTAGAAGTGGTCAGTCGTTATCTTGATATCGACACCGAGGAAACCGAGTTACTCCTAGAAAGTGACCAACGAACTACCGCCCTGATTGCTAATTTTCCGATTCGTCGCATCAAACGCCGTCCTTTAACCGAGAAATTGCCATGAAAACTCAACCGATCAAGCTTTGGCTTAGTCTAGCGGTCAGTCCCTTTCTTCTCTCCTATCTGGCCTTGCGTTCCCTCAATCATTGGTTAATTGAATTGGGCCAAGAAAGTGAGGAATTGTTTCGCGGCGATCGCTTGCCCCTGCTCAATATTCCCGATCAGTTGCCGGTCAACAGTGACCAATAATCTTTTCTGGAAAAAGTCACCAAGAAAAAAAATCCTTTTGCCCTCTGAAAAGAAGCAAGAATAGTGAAATTTTTGTTAAAAATCCGAAAAAATATGATTCTTGGGGATATAATCTCATTTTTAACCAACCCTAAGAACTAATCCCGATCTATCAGTGATCAGTGATCAGTTATTGGTTTGATAGAGTTTTTCATTTTAAGGCAGTTAATCCCTATTTTTACTGGTCACTGAATCACTGTTTACTGTTGACTGATTACTGATTACTGATTACTGATTACTGATTACCGATTACTGATTAAAATTATGAGCGTCCTTGTCCCCTCAACCGAAACCGAACCGGATATTTTCACCACTTCTAACCTATTTCTGCAGCAAAGACTGAAATTAATCGAAGATTTATGGAAAGAAGTCTTAGTCTCCGAATGTGGTCAAGAATTAGTCGATTTACTGGAATTACTGCGCCATCTCTGTTCTGAGGAAGGACAAGTGACCGATGATAGTCCAGAAGCAATGATCGCCAAAATGATCGAAGACTTGGAACTAGGGGAAGCGATCAAAGTCACCCGCGCTTTTGCCCTCTATTTCCAGTTAATCAATATCATCGAACAACACTACGAACAAAGGGATCAGCAACTACTGCGACGGACGGTGATCGGGGAAGAAAACGAAAGTCCCAAGGCTGACCCACCGCAAAAAAGCATTTTAGCCACCATTGTCGGGGCCGATTGGCTAGAAAAAACCCTGAACGAGTCCGATCACTCCAGCCCAAAATCGGGACTATTTCACTGGTTATTTCCCTATCTCAAACAGGTTAACGTCCCCCCCCAAGAAATTCAGCGTCTTCTCGATCAGTTAGATATTTGTCTGGTTTTTACGGCCCACCCCACGGAAATTGTCCGTCACACCATTCGCATTAAACAGCGCCGTATCTCAGGCATTCTCGAAAAACTCGACCAAGCAGAAGAAATCTTTCGCAGTATGGGGTTAACCAACTCCAGAGAAGCACAAACAGTAACCAAACAGTTAAAAGAAGAAATCCGTTTTTGGTGGCGAACAGATGAACTACACCAATTTAAACCCACCGTCGTCGATGAAGTGGATTATGCCCTGCACTACTTCGATGAAGTTCTCTTTGATTCCCTACCCCAGTTAACCCTGCGTCTGCAGCAAAGTCTAGAATCCTCCTTTCCCCGTTTACAAGCGCCAAAAAATAACTTCTGTCGCTTCGGTTCTTGGGTTGGGGGGGATCGGGATGGCAATCCCTCCGTTACCCCCGAAGTCACCTGGAAAACCTGCTGTTATCAGCGCAATCTCGTTATTAAAAAATATCTCGATGCTATTCGCGACCTGACCAGTATTTTAAGTGCCTCCCTGCACTGGTGTCATGTCTTGCCGGAGTTGCTGGACTCCCTGGACAGAGATAAACAGCAAATGCCTGAAATCTATAGCCAGTTAGCAATCCGCTACCGTCAGGAACCCTATCGCCTCAAATTGGCCTTTATTCAAAAACGTCTGGAAAATACCCGTGATCGCAATAATCGCCTCAATGACCCGGAAGAACGACAATTATTAACTAAACTCAACGAAACCAACATCTATCGCTCCGGTTCCGAGTTTTTAGCCGAATTACAGCTATTAAAGCGCAGTCTCTTGCAAACCGGTCTTTCCTGTCAAGAACTCGATCGACTGATCGCCCAAGTGGAGATTTTTGGCTTTGTCCTGACTCAGTTAGATTTTCGGCAAGAATCCACCCGTCACGCCGAATGTATCGAAGAAATCGCCGCCTATCTCGGAGTTTTACCAAAACCCTACGGCCAATTAACCGAATCAGAAAAAATCGCCTGGTTAGTGGGGGAATTAAAAACCCGTCGGCCCTTAATTCCCCGGGAAATGCCCTTCTCGGAAAGAACCTGCGAAACCATTGAAACCCTGCGAGTTTTAAGAAGTCTGCAAGGGGAATTCGGTCTGGAAATCTGCCAAACCTACATTATCAGCATGACCAACGAGGTCAGCGATGTGCTAGAAGTGCTGTTATTAGCCCAAGAAGCTGGTTTATACGACCCCGCCACTAGCCGCAGTTCCCTCCGCATCGTTCCCCTCTTTGAAACCGTCGATGACCTCAAACACGCCCCCGGCATCATGCAGACTTTGTTTGAATTGCCCCTCTATCGAGCAGCCCTGGCCGGCGGTTACGACCATTTAGCGGCTTTAAACGGGGAGGACGTGACCCCGGAACCGGCCATCCTCGAACCGGGTAATTTACAGGAGATTATGGTGGGTTACTCCGATAGTAACAAGGATTCTGGCTTTTTGAGCAGTAATTGGGAAATTCATAAGGCCCAGAAGGCTTTACAAAAAACCGCTAAACAATACGGCGTGAATCTACGTCTTTTTCATGGCCGGGGCGGTTCCGTCGGTCGGGGTGGTGGACCGGCCTACGCCGCTATCCTCGCCCAACCCCGGGGAACTATTAACGGTCGCATTAAAATCACCGAACAAGGCGAGGTTTTAGCCTCGAAATACTCTTTACCAGAATTGGCCTTGTATAACCTCGAAACGGCCGTAACGGCAGTCATACAGGCAAGTTTACTGGGCAGTGGTTTTGATGATCTCGAACCCTGGAATCGCATCATGGAGGAGTTGGCCACCCGTTCACGGCAAACCTATCGCAGTTTGATTTATGAAGAACCGGACTTTTTAGACTTCTTCCTGTCTGTAACTCCCATTCCTGAAATTAGTCTTTTACAGATTAGTTCCCGACCGGCGCGCCGGAAAAGTGGTCAACAGGATTTAACTACCCTGCGGGCAATTCCCTGGGTATTTAGTTGGACCCAAACCCGTTTTCTTTTACCGGCTTGGTATGGTTTAGGGACAGCTTTACAGATGTTTCTCGATGATTCTCCTAGCAGAAATTTGGAATTGTTACGCCATTTTTATCACAAGTGGCCTTTCTTCCAGATGGTGATTTCTAAGGCAGACATGACTCTATCGAAGGTGGACCTACAGATGGCCTATCACTACGTCAGTGAACTTTCTAAACAGGAAGATCGAGAACGTTTTCAACGTCTGTTTGAAAGGATCAAAGAGGAATATAATCGCACTAGCGAGATTGTTCTCCAGATCACCGGCGAGAAACATTTATTAGATAATGATCCGAATTTACAGCGCTCGGTGCAGTTACGCAACGGTTCGATCGTTCCCCTCGGTTTTCTACAGGTGTCTCTCCTCAAGCGTTTACGTCAATACAATAGTCAAGCTCAATCCGGTGTGATTCATTTCCGCTATTCTAAAGAGGAGTTATTAAGGGGTGCTTTAATGACGATTAATGGTATTGCCGCAGGGATGAGAAATACTGGTTGATTACAGATAATTAGGGTGTGCTGAAAAAGTGTATTGGTGGGGGCAGGGTGTGGGGTGTAGGGTGTAGGGATTTTGAGGGGGTCAACCACCTAATTTTCAGGGAAAAAGTCCTTGAAATTTCCCTCCGATACCCGCAATGGCTGGCACTTTTTGAGGGGAAAAAAGTCTAAAAATGTTACCCAACAAGGTTTTTAGATTTATTCAGCCAACCCTAATTAATGGTAGTTTTCGGGGGGATTGTCTTGAAGGTAATCCACCCCATTTTTGTGATTTGTCAACTTTTTGTAGAACTTCTACTGAGTTGTTATTTTTAAAGGGAAACTCCCCGATAAAATTGGCGATTACTTCCGATTTTATCACTCAATCCCAGCTTTTGGGGGGTTCTATTGGCTAATATTACTATAGCGTTTCCTAAGCTAGTGAGGTACACATATTTTTCTTCCCTTTTGACTTTTGCCTCTTGCCTTTTGCCTAAAACCCATAACTTTTGTACCTCAGCAGACTGAAAAACGCTATATCACTTATTGACTAAAAATGAAGATTTTACCGCTAACAGTTGACAATCGACGATCGATCCCGAAGAGAAGCAATTAAGCTCCCTGGTGTGTCGGAAGATTAGAGATTGTGCCAAAATGGAGAAAGTGACCCAATGATTACAGGTAAATTGTTAAAGAAAGGATCGAGTAACCGTGACTGATACGAACTTAGATATACTATCCCTGACGGATCCAGCGATCGCAGGGATTCTGCAAAAAGAACTGCAACGTCAAAGAGATCACCTAGAATTAATCGCTAGTGAAAACTTTACCTCGGCTGCCGTCATGGCCGCCCAAGGTTCGGTTTTAACCAACAAATACGCGGAAGGACTGCCCAAAAAACGCTACTATGGCGGTTGCGAATACGTTGATGAAGCGGAACAATTAGCGATCGATCGGGTTAAACGACTATTTGGGGCAAACCACGCTAACGTACAACCCCACTCTGGCGCCCAAGCTAATTTCGCCGTTTTCCTGACCCTCTTGCAGCCCGGCGATACGATTATGGGCATGGATCTCTCCCACGGTGGTCATCTTACCCACGGTTCCCCCGTTAACGTTTCCGGAAAATGGTTCCGAGTGGTACAGTACGGAGTAAGTCCCGAAAGCGAACTCCTGGACTACGATCTCATCCTTGACATCGCCCGCAAGGAAAAACCAAAACTAATTATCTGCGGTTATTCTGCCTACTCGCGCCGGATTGATTTCGAGAAATTCCGGGCCATCGCTGACGAAGTGGGGGCCTACCTGATGGCAGATATCGCCCATATTGCCGGTTTAGTGGCCACCGGTCATCATCCTAACCCCCTACCCCACTGTGATGTGGTCACTACCACCACTCACAAAACCCTGCGCGGTCCTAGGGGGGGGTTAATTATGACCAAAGACGAGGAATTAGGCAAAAAATTCGATAAATCCGTCTTCCCCGGTACCCAAGGCGGGCCCCTAGAACACGTGGTCGCGGCGAAAGCGGTGGCTTTTGGGGAGGCCCTGAAACCGGAGTTTAAAATCTATTCGGGCCAAGTAATCGCTAATGCCCAAGCTTTAGCCGGTCAGTTGAAGGCTAGAGGGATTAAAATTGTCACCGATGGTACGGATAATCACTTGATGTTACTCGATTTAAGATCCGTGGGCATGACCGGGAAAGAAGCCGATCGCTTGGTCAGTACCATCAATATTACCGCTAATAAAAACACTGTTCCCTTCGATCCCGAGTCTCCTTTTGTCACCAGTGGTCTGCGCTTGGGTTCCCCGGCTATGACCACCAGAGGACTAGGAGAAACGGAATTTATCGAGATTGGCAACATTATCGCCGATATTCTCCTTAATCCTGGTGATGAAGCCCTGAGAACTGCTTGCCGTCAACGGGTAGCTAAACTCTGTGAAAGCTTCCCCCTCTATCCCCATCTCCATATTTCCGTCCCCGCCTTGGCCTAAAACGAGAGATAATAAAAACTCATAATTGGCGATTGCCCGTCAGTTGCCAATTGTGAATTAAATCGCCCCCCAATTCCCATGTCCGGAGATTTATACTATCTAATTGCTTTTCTGATCGCCCATACCGTGGTACTTTGGAGTACCCCCCTCGTCAGAACCGTCGGACTGAAAAGCGGTTACGTCGATAAACCCAACGAAAGGAAGGTCCATGAAAAGCCTATGGTTCGACTGGGGGGAGTTTCGATCTTTATCGGCGCTTTAACTGCCCTCCTGATCGTTTGGTGGTTAGGAGGGTTTGCTGGTTTAAACAGCGATCGAGAATGGGAAGTGTGGGGCGTAACCCTAGGCGGTTTGGGCTTTTTCCTCATCGGTCTAGCGGATGATCTTTTTAATCTTTCGCCCCTCAATCGTCTGGTAATGCAGTTTAGCGTCGCTTTTCTAGCTTGGCAAGCTGGGGTGAGGATCGATTTCCTCTCTATTCCCTTCGGCGATTTATTACAAATTCATTGGCTAAGTTTGCCAGTTACTCTCCTCTGGTTAGTGGGGATGGCTAACGCAATTAACTGGATTGACGGTTTAGATGGATTAGCGGCGGGAGTTTCCGGTATATCTGCCGTGGTTATTTTGATTGTAACTTTGGTGATGGGACAACCGGCCGCCGCTATTATCGCCGCCGCTTTAGCGGGTGGGGCCCTGGGTTTTCTGCGTTACAATTTTAACCCCGCCCAAATTTTTATGGGGGATGGTGGGGCCTATTTTATGGGTTTTACCCTCGCGGGTGTGGCGGTGATTGGATTGGCTAAAACTACTGCTGTGACTACTGTTGCCGTTACCGCCGTCCTATTACCCTATCTCATCCTCGCGGTTCCTCTCCTCGATATGTCCACGGTGATTATTTCCCGTCTCAAACGCGGAAAATCCCCTTTTGTGGCTGATAAACGTCATTTACATCATCGTTTACTAAAAGCGGGTATCTCTCACCGTCTGACAGTATTATTTATCTACGCTCTAACTCTCTGGGTGGGCAGTTTGGCCCTCGGTTTCTCCAATGTTCCCAGTGGTTGGGGTTTTGCCTTTGGTGCGACTCTCCTCCTCGGTTACGTCGGTTGGCAAGTCTGGCGCAATCGTGGCAGTGAACCGTAAGCCATCTTAAACTAGAAAAAAGATTAATAATTAAGATAGCGGCAGGATAACTCTGGGAGTTTAGCAAATGTCTAACGAAACTGTAACTTATTCCCTTGAAACGGTTCTTAAGGAAATCAAAGACAGCATCAAGGAAGTCAACCACAAAGCTGATAGAATCGATCAACGTCTGACACAATTAGAAATCGGACAGGCAGAACTTAAAGGAGAAATTAAAGCTTTAGATGAGCGACTAAGCACAAAAATTGACGGATTGACCGCTAGAGTTGCCTATCAAGAGTTTACTAATCGAGGCATTTTGATCGCCCTTGTTGTTGCTATTTTAGGAGGAGCAGCTAAACTTTTTGGGTTTATTGGCAACCCCTAGAAGTTGCCCTTAGCATCATAAATTTTTCCTATCTTATTTTTTCAGCAAGCCCTAATTAAAGTTATCAAAAGTAGGAGTTTAGCAAATGTCTAACGAAACTGTAACTTATTCCCTTGAAACGGTCCTGACAAGGATTGAGGGAAAAATCGACTCTTTACAAAGAGATGTTAATGAGCGTCTCACTAAGCTAGAGATAGGACAATCGGAAATAAAAGGGGATATTAAAGCCCTAGATTCTAAAGTTATGGAAATAGAAAAGCGTATTGATGACCTGAATGCAAGGGTGAATATTACCACTAATGGATTTCTTGGCATTGTCGGAATTTTGGTGACAGGAATACTAGGCATTCTGGGAAAAATCGTCTTTTTCCCTAATCCCTAAAAGTTGTCCTTTAGAGATAAAATAAGCAAAAGTGAAAGTTTACCAAAATGTCTAACGAAACCGTAACTTATTCCCTAGAAGCTGTCCTGACAGGGATAATAAAGTTCAGCTAATTGCCCAACTTCTGGTGGTCCGATGCTAACAATTGCTGCATAGCTGGGCTGTGACGGAAGTGAGATAAATCTAAAATTTTCTTCCTCAATTTCGTTGTCCGATTCTAGTTGATTTTGCCAAAGAATATTCTCAAGGATATCGCAAAAATAGAGAAAATAAACCCAATCCTTTGGCTAGAAAATAAGATTGAGTCAACACAATCAAGGCCTTGGGATAGGTTAAAAACACATCCCAGGGTCTCGATTAAGTCAGAATTACTGACGAATTTGTACTGGCATTACCAAATAGGTCATCTTTAAACCTCCCAAGGGAGTAAAAATAACCGGCTGGGTACTAGCATTTAACCGCATTTGGATATCATTATTGGGTAAAGCCTTCAAACCGTCCATCAAATATTTAACATTAAAGGCAATATCGCCACTTTCTCCCTGAATTTCCGCCGCCATGGACTCTTTGGCGCTACCTAAATCGGGAGATTCCACCGCTAGGGATAAACGGTCATTTTCGCTATCGAGACTAAACTTGACTAAATTATTCTTTTGGTCAGCTAAAACCGCCACTAATTCCAAACAACGGATTAATTGTTTGCGGTCTAAAGTTAAAGAGCGATCAAAGGATTTAGGAATTAACTGATTATAAGTGGGATAGGCCCCTTCTAACTTACGACTGGTTAACCTCTGTTCCCCCATTTCAAAGATGACTTGAGAATCATCCACATGCAGAGTAATAGTCTCGATATTTTGTTTTGTTGCCATCATTCTTTCCAATTCTCGCAGGGCCCGGGCCGGAATGGTGACATTAAAGCCACCAGAGGCACTTTCTACCTCCTCTAGGGGAGTTTGTACCACCGCTAAACGATGACCGTCTGTAGCGGCAAATTCTAGACAATCGACGGTTTTAGTTAAATGTACCCCCGTCAACACCTGTTTAGTTTCATCGCCACTAGCGGCAAACAAAGCACCTTTTAGTCCCTCTGTCAAGGCAACTATAGGTAAATTAACAATTTCCCCATCGGCCACCGTGGGCAATTCTGGGAACTCATCGGCTTTCATACCGCGAATTTGGAACTGTGCCGAGGCGGTTTTCAGGAAAGCGAGACTATGCTCCTCATCATTCTCGTTTTCTTCCACAGAGATGGTGATTTCCCCCTCTCCCAAACGAGAGACAATATCGTTCAGCAATTTTGCCGGCAGGGTAATTTTGCCCCCTTCCAGCACCTCGGCCCGAAAACTGGTGCGAATCCCTAAACTCAAATCAAAAGCAGTCAGGCTAATTTCGCCCTTTTCCTCATCGGCACAAAAGAGAACATTTCCCAAAACCGGATGGGTAGGACGACTGGCAACGGCCCGACTAACTAGGGATAAATTGCTGTTGAGTTCGCTTTGACTACTGGTAAATTTCATAGCAGGAATAGTTTTTTTGTACGCTAAGAAATAATAGCAAGAATTCCCCTGTGGAAAATCTGTGGAAAACCAGAGCTTTTTTCGATCGCTCTTTCCGGGCTAAAATCTATCAATAGCAATAACTTCGCCCATTGCTAGGGTGTTTTGAGCAATTCTGAAAAGATTGTGGAAAAATTGTCAACAGTGAAATTTTCGCCCTTTCTCAGCCAATTCTATAAGCTGTTAACCCTGGGGCTATAAGTCAAGAAGAGCGAGACTTTAGCCAACCAGCACTTTTCTTGGCGAAAAAATTGCGTAAAATGTAGGCTGGTGATCTTTAAAATGGAACAAGCAGCAGGAAGTTAACAAAACAAAGCTCCGGGCCTTTCCCGGAACCGATAGACTCAAGTAGACAAGGAGACAGGATTGGTTAGCACATCTTCGCATCAAACAACAAAATCGAAAGAAATCTTTACAGCCGCTCAAAAATTAATGCCGGGGGGTGTAAGTTCCCCCGTGCGCGCCTTTAAATCCGTCGGTGGTCAACCCATCGTTTTTGAAAGCGTCAAAGGGGCTTATATTCGCGACGTGGACGGTAACGAATATATCGACTATGTGGGAACTTGGGGGCCGGCTATCTGTGGTCATGCCCATCCCGAAGTGATTGCCGCCCTGCACGAGGCCCTAGACAAAGGGACCAGTTTCGGCGCTCCCTGTGTCCAAGAAAATATTCTCGCTGAAATGGTGATTGATGCCGTTCCCAGCATTGAAATGGTGCGTTTTGTCAATTCCGGCACCGAAGCCTGTATGTCCGTCCTGCGCTTAATGCGGGCCTTTACCGGCCGGGATAAAATCATCAAATTCGAGGGCTGTTACCACGGTCACGCCGATATGTTCCTCGTTAAAGCCGGCTCCGGTGTAGCCACCCTGGGCCTACCCGACTCGCCGGGGGTTCCCAAAACCACCACTAACAACACTTTAACCGCCCCCTACAATGACCTGGAAGCGGTAAAAGCCCTCTTTGTCGAAAATCCCGACTCGATCGCCGGGGTGATTTTAGAGCCAGTGGTGGGTAATGCCGGCTTTATCGTGCCAGATGCCGGCTTTTTAGAAGGATTGCGGGAATTAACCAAGGAATACGGAGCCCTATTAATGTTTGATGAGGTAATGACCGGATTCCGCATCGCCTACGGTGGCGCTCAGGAAAAATTCGGCATCACCCCCGATTTAACCACCCTCGGCAAAGTTATCGGCGGTGGGCTGCCGGTGGGGGCCTACGGCGGTCGGGCCGATATTATGGCGATGGTGGCTCCGGCCGGCCCGATGTACCAAGCGGGAACCTTATCCGGCAACCCTTTGGCTATGACGGCGGGAATTAAAACCCTCGAGTTACTCCAGCGCCCCAGCACCTACGAATATCTCGATAAAGTGACCAAATCCTTAACTGAAGGGCTGCTGAAAGTGGCCAGAGATGCTGGTCATAGCGTTTCTGGAGGTCATATTAGTGCCATGTTCGGAATGTTTTTCACTGGCAACCCCGTGCATAACTATGAAGATGCCAAAAAGGCCGATGTGGCTAAATTCGGTCGTTTTCACAGAGGAATGTTGGAAAGAGGCGTTTATCTAGCTCCTTCCCAGTTTGAAGCTGGTTTTACTTCCTTAGCTCACACAGAGGCCGATATCGAACGGACTTTGGCTGCCGCTAAAGAGGTGTTAGAAAGTTTATAGTCAATGCTGCCAGGTTTTTAGATTTATTCAGCAAACCCTACTTAGGCGATTTTAGGGATCAAACAAAAACCCTCGATCGAGCGATCGAGGGTTAACCATGAACAAAAAATTTACCTAGACTACAGTAGCAGCTTTACGGGCAGCGGCAGCCTCATCGGGATGAATACCGAGACGGGTAAGATTGAGACGACCTTTACTATCGATCTCCCGTACCTTAACTAACACCTCATCCCCCACGGCCACTTCATCCTCCACCTTACCGACGCGTCCCTCGGCCAATTGGGAAATATGGATCATTCCCTCTTTCCCCGGCAAAACTTCCACAAAAGCGCCGATTTGGATAATGCGAGTCACGCGACCGAGATAAACCTCACCCTCATTGAGTTTGCGGGTCATATTGTAGATCAGTCGTTTAGCTTTTTCGGCCTGTTCCCCATCGGTGGAGGAAATGGTGACAGTCCCATCGTCATCGATATCGATTTTCGTGCCGGTCTGTTCAGTAATCCCTTTAACCGTCTTACCACCCGGCCCGATTACTAACCCGATCAGATCCGGATCGATCTTGATCGTCAATAACCGGGGTGCGTGGGGAGATAATTCCGTGCGCGGTTTTTCTAGGGTCGCTAACATCTTCTCTAGGATATGTTTGCGGGCCGGTAAAGCTTGTTCGATCGCCTTGGCCACCACTTCCATGGTTAAACCGGGGATTTTCATATCCATCTGGAGAGCGGTGATGCCAGAATCGGTGCCAGCCACCTTAAAGTCCATATCTCCCAGAAAATCCTCGATACCCTGGATATCGGTCAAAATCCGCACTTCTTCCCCTTCTTTAATTAAACCCATGGCCGCACCGCTAACGGGTTTTTTCAGGGGAACACCGGCATCCATCAGCGCCAGGGTAGAACCACACACGGAACCCATGGAGGTGGAACCATTAGAAGAGAGGACTTCCGACACCACCCGCAGCACATAGGGAAATTCCTCCTGTGGGGGGAGGACAGGTACGATCGCCCTTTCCGCTAAAGCACCGTGACCGATTTCTCGACGGCCGGGAGAACGCATCGGACGGGTTTCACCGACGGAAAAGGGTGGGAAATTGTAGTGATGAAGATAGCGTTTTTCATCTTCGGGATGGAGATCGTCGCCCAAATCCTGAGCATCACCGGGGGTGCCAAGGGTGGCGATCGAAAGCACTTGGGTTAAACCGCGATTAAACAAACCGCTACCGTGAACCCGACGGGGTAAAACTCCTACCCGGCAAGAAATCGGCCGTACTTCGTCCAGTTTGCGACCATCAACCCGCACCCCATCCTCGATAATTTGGGCGCGCATCAGTTTTTTGGTCAGATCCTTAAAGAGATTACCGATTAACTTGGGTTCTTCCAGCGTTGGAGATTTTAAGGGATCTTCATCGGGGAGAGCGGTTATAGTTTCCTTGATCCGATTTTCGATCGCCTCTAATTTCTCATCCCGTTCGGTTTTGCTGAGGGTAAACTGAGAGAGAATCTGTTTAATTTCCTCTTTAGCTTGTTCTTTTAGGAAATTCTGCACGGTTTCGTTTACTACCGGCGCTTCTCGGGTGACGAGGGGAATACCCAACTGATCGATCAATTCCCGTTGAGCGGTGATCAGGTCTCGCACTGCTTCATAACCAAAATCGATCGCCTCAATAATATCCCGTTCCGGTAACTGATTGGCTCCCGCTTCGATCATCACCACCCCTTCGGGACTACCGGCCACCACTAGATCCAATTCTCCGTTATGGATTTCCTTGTAGGTGGGATTGATGATAAATTCATCTCCCAATAAACCGACGCGCACCGCTGCCATCGGTCCTTGGAAGGGAATCCCCGCCAACAGAACCGCCACGGAGGCCCCCGTAACGGCCAAAACATCCGGGGGGACTTCCTCATCCATTGAGAGGGTTGTAGCGACCACCTGAATATCATCCCGCATCCAACTGGGAAATAGGGGCCGCAGGGGGCGATCAATCAAACGACCGGTCAGAATTGCTTTTTCCGGGGGACGACCTTCACGACGCAAAAATCCTCCCGGGATGCGCCCGGCGGCGTATAATCTTTCTTCGTAATCAACGGTTAAGGGCAGGAAATCTACTCCTTCTCTGGCTTTGGCTGTGGTTGCTGTCACTAAAACCGCCGTTTCTCCCGATTGGATCAGAACACTACCGCCAGCTTGGGGGGCTAAAAGCCCTATTTTTAGTCGAATATCCCTGCCATCAAAGGATATTGACTTGTCAAACTCTTCCATGTAAAGCTATATTCCTTTCTTTCACTTTTCTCTGTGCTGTGGCAATCCTAGCATTTTTTGTACCCCTTTCCGACAGGTTTAGTATTCAGTGATCAGTTATCAGTTATCAGTTATCAGTTATCAGAGTTGAGTTTTCAGTTCGCTGATTACTCTTTACCGTTTACCGATCACAGCAAAAAAGCTCCCCATCTCCCCATCTCCCCATCTCCCCACTTCCTGCTTTTAAACAGGATTTAACATGACTTGCTCAAACCAGCCAAAAAATGATAGCTTCAGATATAGGAATAATCTGGTTAAGAAAAAAAATGTCTTCCCTTGCCGCTTGCTGGCCCAAAAATATTTCTAAGTATTAGCAAAACTGACTGACTCTCAGCAGTTGGGCGGGATTTTTCCAGGCTCGAAGAACCCCAAACCAAGAAAATTAAGACAATTAAAAGGATTGCGTCTCTATTATCTGTTAGACGCTTCTAATCCAGTGAATTTGCGGGTTATCTTCAAATTAACCCCGTTTAACCCTATTTATTATCGATTATGGCTGAAAGTTATTTACTAGACAAACTGCAATCTGTAGAACAGACCTACAAAGAATTAACCCGTCGTCTAGCGGATCCCGATGTCACCAGTAATCCGGGTGAATTGCATCGTCTGGCCAAATCCCGCGCTTCCCTAGAGGAAACGGTCAACACCTACGAAATTTGGCAAAAAAGTCAAGAGGATTTAATCGGTGCGAAACAAATCTTCAAAGAATCCGCCAGCGATCCCGAATTACGCGAAATGGCAGCCCTAGAAGTGGCAGAATTAGAGGCAAAAATCGCCTCTTTGGAAGACCAATTAACCATTCTGCTGCTGCCCCGGGATCCCCTCGATGAAAAGAATATCATGCTAGAAATTCGCGCTGGAACCGGGGGTGATGAGGCCAGTATTTGGGCGGGGGATTTAGTTCGCTTGTACTCAAAATATGCCGAAACTCAAAACTGGAAAGTTAGCCTTTTGAGTGAATCTCCGGCGGATATGGGAGGATTTAAAGAGGCAATTTTAGAGATTAAAGGCGATAACGTCTATAGTAAGCTGAAATTTGAGGCGGGAGTCCATCGGGTGCAGCGGGTTCCTCTGACGGAAGCGAGTGGTCGCGTCCACACTTCCACCGCTACCGTGGCGATTATGCCGGAAGTGGACGATGTGGAAGTGCATATCGATCCCAAGGATATTGAGTTAACCACGGCTAGATCTGGGGGGGCAGGCGGTCAAAATGTCAATAAAGTGGAAACTGCGGTCGATTTAATCCATAAACCCACGGGAATCCGGGTTTTCTGCACCGAAGAGCGCTCGCAATTGCAAAACCGGGAACGAGCTATGCAGATTCTCCGGGCGAAACTGTACGATATGAAGTTACAGGAACAACAGGAAGCGGTTAGTTCCATGCGGCGCTCTCAGGTGGGAACCGGTTCCCGTTCGGAAAAAATTCGCACCTATAACTATAAGGATAATCGTCTCACCGATCATCGCTTAAATCAGAATTTTTCCCTCGATCGCATTTTAGACGGCGCCATCGAAGAGGTGATCCAATCCTGTATCGCCAAGGATCAACAGGGAAAACTGGCAGAATTAGCCGCTGCCCAAGAGACAGCTTAATCAGTGATCAGTGATCAGTTACCAGTGATCAGATTTTAGTTTTCAGTGAATAGTATTGAGTGGCAAGTTCAGAGCTTTCTGTTCACTGATTACTGATTACTGATTACTGGTTAATGTTTACTGTTCACCACAAAAAGCTCCCCACTCCCTGCACTTTCCCCACTGGTGGGTGAGTGCGGGTGGGGACTGATGCCGGTTAGTTCAACTCACGACTAATTCTAAGCTTCCACTAAACGAAAAGCCGCACCCAAACCGACAGCGATCTCATCGGGAGAAATTTTCCCATCATGGTTAATATCGATCGCATCGAATACCGCATCGGTTCCCGCCCATTCTTCCCGGGTGATGAAACCATCGCCATCATGGTCATAGACTCGGAAAATATCTTCGGCGGCGTGTTCTAGGGTTGACTGACCTTCCAACTGGGTTAAACGTTGAATCAGCAATTGTTCTAATAATTCTAAAGCTTTGGTAAAACCTTGAATACCTTCCGTTAATTTTTCGGAAGCCATGGCATCTTCGGCGTGCATTTTCTCAAAAGTCGCTTGATCCAGGTCAATTTTGACAATATCAAGGGTTGCGGCCTGGTCTGGATCGAGCTTACGGGGTAAATCGGCTTCTGTCCCTTGCAATTGTTCGAGAAGTTTCGGGGAAATGGTTAAAAGATCACAACCGGCTAACTCGCAAATTTCACCGATATTGCGGAAACTTGCCCCCATAACTTCGGTTTTATAACCAAACTTTTTATAGTAGTTATATATCTGGGTAACGGATTGGACTCCAGGATCTTCAGCGCCAACGTAGTCTTTACCAGTTTCTTTTTTATACCAATCGAGAATGCGACCGACAAAGGGAGAAATTAAGGTTACTCCCGCCTCCGCACAGGCGATCGCCTGATGAAAACCGAATAATAGGGTTAAATTACAGTGAATTCCCTCTTTTTCGAGGACTTCTGCGGCTTTAATCCCTTCCCAAGTCGAGGCAATTTTAATTAAGACTCTTTCTCTAGAGATACCCGCTTGTTCATACTGGGAAATGAGATAACGGGCCTTGTCGATGGTAGCTTGGGTATCGTAGGAAAGACGAGCATCTACTTCGGTCGAGACGCGGCCGGGGACGATTTGCAGGATTTGTAGACCAAAACCGATGGCCAGGCGATCGAAAGCTAATTTGGCCACATCTTCCGGGGTGGCCTGCTTTCCCAATTCTTTTCTGGCCGCTTGCAGGGTTTGATCGACAATCGGCTGATATTGGGGCATTTGGGCCGCGGCCGTAATCAGGGAGGGGTTAGTGGTGGTATCTTGGGGGGTAAAAGCTTCGATCGCTTGGATATCGCCGGTATCGGCAACAACCACTGTAAATTCCCGTAATTGTTCTAGTAGGGTTTTAGCCATAACTTCTCCAGATGCGTGTTAACGCGAGACTTTATCTAGATCTTAGCGATTCGATCGAGAGGAAGGGGAAAAATTCCCGATTGATTTAATTCCCAAGCACAGACCTGGCCAAAGTCGGGATAAGAGCAGGAATCTTGGGTCCACTTCTTGCCCAAAGTCCTCTATTTGTGATAGTATTAGTGATTGTGTCGATTTAATAAAAGGGAGTTTATGCCCAAGCTAAAAACGCGAAAGGCGGCGGCCAAACGATTTGAGGCCACGGGAAGCGGCAAAAAAATCAAACGTCGCAAAGCCTTCAAAAATCATCTACTCGATCATAAGAGTGCCGAACGCAAGCGCCGTCGTTTGTCCCAGATTACCCTGGTACACGAGCGCGACGAGAAGGAAGTGCGCTTAATGTTGCCCTATTTGTAAATTTTCCAGAAAAATCGTCTAAAGGATTATCATGTCTAGAGTAAAACGGGGGAATGTCGCCCGCAAGCGACGCAAAAAAGTTCTCAAATTAGCCAAAGGTTTTCGCGGTTCCCACTCGCGCTTATTCCGTACCGCTAACCAACAGGTAATGAAGGCCTTGCGGAATGCCTATAGAGACCGTCGCAAACGTAAACGCGATTTTCGTCGTCTTTGGATTACCCGCATTAACGCGGCTGCTCGTCAACAGGGCATCAGTTACAGCCAACTAACCGGACAATTAAAGAAAGCTAATATCCTCCTGAATCGGAAAATGTTGGCCCAATTAGCTGTCCTCGATCCCGTCGCTTTTGCTAAAGTGGTAGAAACAGCCAAAGGATAATTTAGCCCCAAGCATGACGGAAACTTGGCAAACGATTCAATTCCCCAGTTCAGAAAGTGCGATCGCTTTAGCGGGTCATCAAGAAGCTAACCTCAAATTGATAGCCAGGCAAACTGGGGCGAATTTAGTCCTCAGAGGCATGGAATTGCGGATTGCGGGGCAACCAACCCCCGTGGAGCGTGCCACAGCGATTGTGCGCTCCTTAAGTATTTTATGGCAAGAGGCCAAGTTAATCGCCGAAGCCGATATTATGACCGCTATCCATGCCCTCGATACGGGGCGTTCTAGCGAGTATAAAGAACTACAGCAGGATATTCTCGCTCGTACCCGTCGCGGGGAGCTAATTCGGGCAAAAACCTTCCGTCAGCGTCAATATATCCAAGCGATTCAAAGTCACGATATCACCTTTTGTATTGGACCTGCTGGCACGGGGAAAACCTTTTTAGCCGCCGTTTTAGCCGTACAAGCTCTATTAGAAGATAAAGTAGAACGGATTATCCTCACCCGTCCGGCTGTGGAAGCGGGGGAAAAATTAGGCTTTCTCCCGGGGGATTTACAGCAAAAAGTCGATCCTTTTTTGCGTCCCCTTTACGATGCTTTATACGAATTTATCGAAGCGGCCAAAATTCCCGACCTGATGGAACGGGGTAAAATCGAAATCGCTCCCTTAGCTTATATGCGGGGACGAACCCTAGCTAATGCTTTTGTTATCGTTGATGAGGCCCAAAATACCACCCCAGCACAGTTAAAAATGGTCTTAACTCGCTTGGGATTCGGTTCGCGCATGGTAGTAACTGGAGATGTCACCCAAACCGATTTACCGCAACAACAGGAATCGGGGTTAATTGCCGCTCAAAAAATCCTAAAATCAGTAGAAGGGATCGCTTTTTGCTACCTATCGCGGGCCGATGTGGTGCGTCATCCCTTAGTACAAAAAATCGTCTCAGCCTACGAACAGCACGAAAAATAACAGATTATGGATATTAAAAATGGTTTCGTCGATGCGGTGGGTAATACTCCCCTAATTCGTCTCAATAGTTTTAGCGAGGAAACCGGCTGCGAGATTCTCGGTAAGGCCGAATTTCTTAACCCCGGTGGTTCGGTCAAGGATCGCGCCGCTTTATATATTATCCAAGAAGCGGAAAAAGCCGGTACTCTCCAACCGGGGGGAACCGTTGTCGAAGGAACCGCCGGCAATACTGGCATCGGTTTGGCCCATATCTGCAATGCTAAAGGTTATAAATGCCTGATTATCATTCCCGATACCCAATCCCAAGAGAAAATCGACCTATTGAGAACATTGGGTGCCCAAGTGCGTACTGTTCCCGCCGTTCCCTACCGAGATGCCAATAATTACGTTAAATTATCGGGGAGATTGGCCAGTGAGATGGAAAATGCTATCTGGGCTAATCAATTCGATAATCTGGCTAATCGTCGCGCTCACTACGAAACCACCGGCCGGGAAATCTGGGAACAAACCGACGGTAAAATTGATGCTTGGGTGGCTGCCACGGGAACCGGGGGAACATACGCGGGGGTGGCGATGTTTTTAAAAGACCAAAATCCGCAGGTGCGTTGTGTGGTGGCGGATCCGATGGGTAGCGGTTTATATAGTTATGTGAAAACCGGGACAATTACCCTGGAAGGTAGTTCAATTACTGAAGGGATTGGTAATAGTCGTATTACCGCTAATATGGAAGGCGCACCCATAGATGATGCCATTCAAATTGATGATCCCACTGCCATTAAAGTTGTTTATCAACTATTACAAAAAGATGGTTTATTTATGGGGGGTTCTGTGGGTATTAATGTTGGTGCTGCGGTAGCTTTAGCTAAACAAATGGGGCCAGGCCACACCATCGTTACTGTTCTTTGTGATGGTGGGTCCCGTTATCAATCTCGTTTATATAATCCTCGATGGTTGACTGAGAAAGGATTGGCTTAATCAGGAATTATCGGCTCATAAATTAGTTGAGATAATGGTAGGGGTAGGGCAACAATGAGGGAAGGCAGCAAGGGAAAATGAGGCGCTTCGGTTGGGCAAACACTTGAGACAAGATAGACAATAATACTGATAACTATCATTATTAGGAGAATCATCAGATGTCAGTTACTATAGAACAGTATCTCAAAGAAATTTTAGGTTCAATTAATCAGAAGTTGGATAATCTACAAAAAGATGTTATGGATATTAAAATAGTACAGGCAAGATTAGAGGAAAAAGTCGATAGTTTAGAAAAAGATATTGAAGGGGTAAAAGAAGATACAAAAGAATTAAAAGGCTCTCAGAAAGCCCAGATTTGGACGTTAATCGGCATCTTGGGAACAGCTTTAATAGGAACAGTTATTCGCTATATTATTCTCCCTTTTCCTCAATCATAATTAAGACAATGAATTTTGAACCGCCTTCTGCAACAGTTATTCCTCAAATTGCAGAAAATCCCTGTACGGGCGCAGCATTTGGGCATAACCTATCGCTGAAATCCTAGATTTTTTATCCGAATGCTTCGCCCCTACCCATCAATTCCCCATCTACCACGCCATGAACGAACTGAAAAAATATCGACAATCTATTCGCTTGAAAGGCTATGATTATAGACTTAATGGAGCTTATTATATAACAATTTGTTCTTATCAGAAGCAGTATTTATTTGGTGAAATTGTTGAAGGAAATATGGAGCAGAATTTACTTGGTGATACTATTGAAGCGGTATGGTATAGACTACCTCTAAATTTTAAATTTATTGAACTAGATGCTTTTATTGTCATGCCCAATCATATTCATGGAATTATAGTAATACAAAATTATGATCTGGAAAAGACCGAATACGATTCTCAATATACTCACGGTACAATGCCGGAATCTTTGGGGGCTATTGTGCAGAATTTCAAATCAATTTCTAGTCGTAAAATTAATCGTTTATGTGGCGATCGCCTGAAAATTTGGCAGCGCAATTATTATGAACATATCATTCGCAATGAAGATTCTTATCAAAAAATCCGGCAATACATTCTTGATAATCCGCGAAATTGGGAACAAGACGAGAACAATCTGAATAAATTCAAACCAATGTAGGGGCAAATAACCTGTGGGGACAAATAACCTGCGGGGACGAATAACCTGTAGGGGCGAAGCATTCGGGCAATAACATATCGCTGAAACCATAAATTTCTTATCCGAATGCTTCGCCCCTACCCTGGGCAATAAACTAATAACCTTCGCCTATTATCCCTGTGATACAATTATGATAATCTCCTCATTAAATCCCTGTACGGGCGAAGCATTCGGACGATAACATATCGCTGAAATCCTAGATTTTATATCCGAATGCTTCGCCCCTACCCATCAATTCCCCATCCGCCACGCCATGAATGAACAACGCGCCCAAGCCTCCCTAAACCCGCAAGACTATCTCAATTTCTTGATGGAAACATTACAAAAAATCTCTGAAAATCCTAATCCTCAATTAATTTATCCTTTCTGGGCGCAAAATCTGGATAAGCTAGATGATAATTTTGCGAGAATCCTAGACAGTTGGATTAGAGAGAAATTAACACAAGTCACGCCAGAACAAGCCTATTCTATCGCTTTTGTTATTGGCAATTTCAGTAATTTAATTAAAGAATTTCCCCTTGGTGACATCGCCACCCACAAAGAAATTGCCATCACGGGTTATGAAATAGCCTTAACTATCTTCACTTTTGAGGCATTTCCTCAAGAATGGGCTGGAACAAATAATAATCTCGCTGCTACTTATATTAACAGAATCAGAGGGGAGAAAGCTGAGAATTTAGAAAAAGCGATCACCGCTTGCCAGGAAGCCTTGAAAGTGTTCACTTTTGACGTTTTTCCCCAATATTGGGCAATGACACAAAATAATCTCGCTAATGCTTACAGTAACAGAATCAGAGGAGAGAAAGCTGAGAATTTAGAAATGGCGATCACCGCTTACCACGAAGCCTTGAAAGTGAGGACTTTTGACGCTTTTCCCCAAGGTTGGGCAGATACACAGAATAATCTTGCTGCTACTTATATTAACAGAATTAGAGGGGAGAAAGCTGACAATTTAGAAAAAGCGATCGCCGCTTGCCAGGAAGCCTTGAAAGTGTTCACTTTTGACGCTTTTCCCCAATATTGGGCAATGACACAAAATAATCTCGCTATTGCTTACCGTAACAGAATCAGAGGGGAGAAAGCTGACAATTTGGAAAGGGCGATCACCGCTTACGAGAAAGCCTTAAAAGTGTTAACTTTTGACGCTTTTCCCCAAGATTGGGCAGCGACACAGAATAATCTCGCTGCTGCTTACAGTGACAGAATTAGAGGGAATAAAGCCGAGAATTTAGAAAAAGCGATCGATGCTTACAAGGAAGCCTTGAACGTGAGGACTTTTGACGCATTTCCCCAAGAATGGGCAATGACACAGAATAATCTCGCTGCTGCTTACAGTAATAGAATCAGAGGAGATAAAGCAGAGAATATAAAACAAGCAGTCATGTGTTATCAAAACGCTTTACAAGGATATGAAACCGCAGGAGATTTCCTGAATGCCGCAGAGATGGGGTTAACATTAGGTAAAATTAAAGTAGATCGAGGAGAATGGTATCAAGGATTAGCTTATTTAGAAAAAAGTCTTAAAATTTATCGTCAATTTGACGATCTCAAAAGTCGTGCTGATACCATTTATCAAATTGCTCATACCCATCACCTAATTGGAAACCATGAAAAAGCCTCTATTTATTATCGGGATGCTTTGCGCTTTTATGAATATCTAAAACATGATAGAGGTGTTGCCTTTTGTCAAGCAAGTTTAGGAAGACTCATGTTACAAATTGGTTTTGTCGAAAAAGCTGAAGAATTATTAAAGAAGGCTACTTTTATTTTTAAAGAACTGAATAATGAACAAGAAATTGCTAAAATAGCAGAAGTTCTGAATTGCCTTGCCAAAATTAAGGAGAAACAAGCTGTATGAATGAAGCGGATCGCATTTGGGATGAATTAGATAATATCTATTCTCAATGGGGAATAACAGAAATTCCTTTTTCTGAAAGTGCTTCAACATTGAGGGAATCGCAGTTAAGAAAAGTTTTTACTGGGAGAAGTCAAGAATTAAAACCAGTTTTCAGCTTATTAAAAGGAAAAGAGCGTAAAAGATTGTTAGTTTACGGTTTGATTGGTATTGGGAAAACAGCTTTTATTTTAGAAATTTTAGATGTTCTAAAACGTAAAGCAACTAAGACTTTAACTGCCTATATCAGTTTGCCAGCTAATACAGATTTAGCTACCATTGCATTAATTGCTTTAGCCCGGGAAATGAAAGAAGATGAATGGGCGCAACAATTCTTAAATCAAATGGGATTAATTTCAGCCCAACCTTTAAGACAACGAGAGAATACAGCTAAATTTGGAATTGCGGGAATTGGTGCAGAATTAAAAGAAAAAAGTATTGATATTAATAAACCACTCTTTCCTGAACTTAGTTTTGAAGACTTATTAAAAAGAGCATTAAAAAAATATGAGCGAGTGATTATTGCTGTTGATGACTTAGATAAACAAGATCCTGCAACTGTAAAACAATTACTTTTAAACGCTCAAGGAATGCTAAAATCAGGAGCATGGTTTATTTTGACTGGTCATCCTTCGGGTTTAACCAGAGATATTTTAATTAGTGAAAGAGGATTATTTGATTTTGCGATTAAATTAGAACCTCTTGAACAATCTGTTATGTATGAAATGCTGGTTAATTACCTTAACAGTGTACGTTCTCAAGATTGTCAATATTCGGTAAAAGATCCCCAAGCAGTTAAACCTTTTACACCAGATACAGCTAAGATGTTGTGTGAGAGATCTAATGGTGTTCCGCGTTATTTAAATCGTTTAGGTAGCTATATTTTACAGAAAGCATCTGAATTAAATGCCGAAACTATTACACCTCAAATCTTAGAAGAAGGATTTATTTATGCTGACCAACAAATGCGAGGTCTGCCAGGATTAACCCCAGCAGATTTTATGTTGATAGATCTAATTCTAGAAAGGGATAAATTATCAGATGAAAATATTACTTTAGAAGATTTACAAAAGTTGCAAGTTCAAGAATTTAGTGAATTACTTCCAATTATTGACAAATTAGTAGAATTAGATTTAATTAGAAGATTGCCTAATGACCAAGCTATAGAATTTGCCTTAACTCCATTATTATTACCTTCTCAAGAAACGCAAAAATAAATCGCCATATCGTCGGCATCTAAAGCCGCGATCGCACTTAGATTATCTGCCAATTCAGCGCGAAACTGGGCAATTTCTTCAGGAGTAACTTTAGTTGATTCAATATCCATCGGTTGTTCTTATTTACAGACAATACTGATTGTATAGTTTCTATTTTGCCATCTAAAGTGTTAATCTGACTGGTCACTGATAACTGAAAAGGTTCTTAATTCCCTACCATTGTGATAATTGCTGTCATTTAAACCACGACAAAATTAACTAATTTGCCAGGGACAACAATCACTTTTTTGATTTCCTTACCCTCTAAATAACGTTGGGCGATTTCTGATTCCAGGGCGAGGGTTTCTAGGGTGCTTTTATCGGCACTAGCGGGAACTTGTATCGTGCCTCTGGTTTTTCCCAAAATTTGGATGACAAGGGTAATCTCGTCCACAATCAGGGCAGTGGGATCAACTTTTGGCCAGGGTTGCAGGTGAATTGATTGGCTATGGCCTAAAGCTTGCCATAATTCTTCGCTAAGATGGGGGGCAAAAAGGGAAAGTAAGATTAATAGGGTTTCAATTCCTTCCCGATAAATGGGGGATGCAAAACACTTATTATCCCCTAAAGCGTTACTGAGTTTCATCAATTCGGAAATGGCGGTATTAAATTGATAATCTCCTTCTAAATCCTCGGAGATTTCTTTAATAGCGGTGTGAATTGCCCGTCTTAAATCCTTGTCAGTTTTCGAGAAAGTCTCTATTTTTTTGACTTGCTTGGGTTTATTTTCAATATATTCGCTGACTAAACGCCACACCCGATTAAGAAAGCGAAATTGTCCTTCTACCCCCGCATCATCCCACTGTAAATCTTTTTCTGGGGGTGCGGTAAAAAGTATAAACATTCGGGCAGTATCGGCCCCGTATTTTTCGAGAACTTTCAGAGGATCAACGCCGTTATATTTCGACTTAGACATTTTTTCAAAGAAGAAAGATAGAACTTCTCCCGTGTCTTTATCGCAATATTTATCCTCTTTATAGATAACATTTTCCGCGGGGACATATTTGCCAGTTTCGGGATTTTTGTAGGTTAATCCCTGTACCATTCCCTGGGTTAACAGACGGTTAAAAGGTTCATCGACATTAACTAAACCTCGGTCTCTTAAAACTTTGGTAAAGAAACGAGAATAGAGTAAATGTAGGATAGCGTGTTCGATTCCTCCGACGTATTGATCCACGGGCATCCAATCATTAACCTTCTCAAATTGAAAGGGTATATCTTCATTTTTAGCATCGGTATAACGGAGGAAATACCAACTAGAATCGATGAAAGTATCCATGGTGTCCGTTTCCCGTTTTGCGGGAGTGCCACAGCGAGGACAATCCACATTTACCCAGTCTTCTAACTTAGCTAAAGGGGAAGCACCTCGACCGCTAAATTCGACATTTTCCGGTAAAGTAACGGGTAAATTATCGATAGGTACTGGTACGGTTCCACAGTTAGGACAGTGGATAACAGGAATCGGACAACCCCAATATCTTTGACGGGAAATTAACCAATCCCGGAGACGATATTGTATTCTAGCTTTGCCGTAACCTTGGGCAGTGGCATAATCAATAATAGCGGTTTTTCCTGCTGTAGAATGCAGACCATTAAATTGAGCGGAATTAATCATAATTCCCGCTTCTGTATAGGCCTCTTTTAACTCGATTTCGCCACTTTCTGGAGTAATAACTATCTTAATTGGTAGGTTATTTTCCCGAGCGAATTTAAAATCGCGACTGTCGTGAGCCGGGACTCCCATCACTGCCCCCGTCCCGTATTCGTAGAGGACATAATCAGCAATTAAAATCGGAATTTCTTCACCAGTAAAAGGATTAATTGCCAGTCCTCCGGTTTTAATACCGCGTTTGGGTTTATCTTCGGCGGTTCTTTCTAATTCGCTTTCGCTGGCTATCTCTTGAATAAAAGTTTCTACGGCCGATTTTTGTTCGGGAGTGGTAACTTGTAAAGTTAAGGGATGTTCGGGAGCAAGTACCACATAAGTCACTCCATAAACCGTATCGGGACGAGTGGTAAAAACGGCAATTTTTTCTATGGAGTTAACAAGAGGAAATTCTAAATAAGCACCTACCGATTTACCAATCCAGTTGGCCTGCATGGTTTTAACCCGTTCCGGCCAACCGGTAAGTTTATCTAAATCAGTGAGTAATTGTTCGGCATAATCGGTGATTTTTAGGAACCATTGCCGGAGTAATTTTCTTTCTACTTTAGCACCCGATCGCCAAGATTTTCCTTCACTATCTACCTGTTCATTGGCCAAGACAGTTTGATCGATAGGATCCCAATTCACTGCCGCTTCTTTTTGGTAGGCCAATCCCGATTCAAAAAACTGTAAAAATAGCCATTGGGTCCAACGATAATATTCCGGGGAACAGGTGGCAACTTCTCTTTCCCAATCGATAGATAATCCTAACTGTTGTAATTGCCGTTTCATCTGGGCAATATTTTGGTCTGTCCATTTTGCCGGAGGAACTCCCCTTTCAATGGCGGCATTTTCTGCCGGTAATCCGAAAGCATCCCACCCCATGGGATGCAGCACGCGATAACCCTGCATTCTTTTCAGACGGGCAATCACATCGGTGATAGTATAGTTGCGAACGTGACCCATGTGCAGGTTGCCCGATGGATAGGGGAACATGGAGAGGGCGTAAAATTTCGGTTTATCGGCGTTTTCTGGGGTTTTGTCCAATCCCATTTGCTGCCAAATCTTCTGCCATTTCTGTTCGATTTCTGCGGGGTTGTACGGCACTGGGGTCTTTTCTCCTGAGTTGTATCTATCTCTCCCATTTTACAGCAGCCGGCTGGGGGCGATTGCCAGTCTTGGGGTTATCTACCCTAGCAAAAACCCTCTGGGTTTTACTCACCCATAGGGTTTTAGTGGTTAATTTGCACGGGGAATATAGCCGTTCGACTTCACCCAATAGTTACTTGACTGGTATCGACACTGGTTGCCCCATGGACTTTACTGGCAATGGCCACCATTTTATTTAAAGTCGCCTGATTGGAAACCCCGCCTTTTAGTACAACTTTACTACCAGTTTGAGCGACCCACAATTTGTCCTCATCGGCTAAATCCGGTGTCTCGTCAAAAGCTAAAACTACTCGTTTAGCTAGGCCGCTTTCGTCGTATTTTCCATCTAATCCGACTCTTTCGGGGGGAATACCCGAAGCAGCGGCTTCCCCTGCGATCGCACTAGCGGCATCGGCCGGTTTATCTAAGCCAAAAATTCTTTTTAACCAATCCATTGCTAACACTCCTGATTGAGTCCTTAAAAATTGTACTATAACTAGATAGTTTGACTATTTTCTTAACAACTATTTTAGTTTTAACTACTATCTTGGTTGAAGTTTGAATATTTTCTTTTAACTGCCGATATTCTTAACTAAACCCTAATTATTGAGCTTTTTTTTGATTAATTAGCCCTGACATCTCCTCTGATTCAGATAGACATTTTTACTGACTTTTTAACAGCGATCCCTGCCAGTCTAACAGAAAAAGAATAACTAAATTGAGAATATCAGGGCTAAAAACGGCAAATTCTAGCTTTTTAACTCTATAACTGCCGATTAAGTCCAATTTAACCCTAAAAACCCAATTTCTTTAACAGAGATTTGGTCGAAACGATGTGTCGATCTAATCCTAAACGATCGGGACTGACTCCCAGCGCTAAGGCGACTAATTGGGAAAAATGTAACACGGGTAAACCTAAACTTCGACCGATCACTTTTGCCACTTCCGGTTGTCGGGAATCAAGATTAAGATGGCATAAAGGACAAGGGGTGACTAAACAATCGGCCCCCGCTGCCATCGCCTCTAAAATGTGTTTTCCTGCCATTTGGAACGATTGGGTGGTGGCATAACTGGACAGGGGCCAACCACAGCATTGAGTGCGTCCTTGATAATAAATCGGATTCGCCCCCACCACCCGAAAGACATTTTCTAGAGATTCCGGCTGAAAAGGATTATCGTAGGGGAGAGTATCCTGGACCCGCAAGAGATAACAACCATAAAAACCGGCACAATTTAAGCCTGATAAGGGACGAACCACCTTGTCCGCCAAATTATCTAAGCCATAATCGCCGACAATTGCCCAGAGTAGGTGCTTAACCGTCGTCGTACCTTGATAGGGGGAACAATGTTCTTTCTGTAAATAATTATTAACTTCCTCAACATAATTGGGATTATTATGCTTTGCTTCCTTCAAGCGCTCATCCACATGACCGATCACCCCTTGACAGGTGCTACAGTGAGTCAACAGGGGTAAATTGAGGGCTTCCGCTAGGGCAATATTGCGCGCATTGACGGCATCTTCCAACAGCTGCGAATCTTCCTTATAAGTTCCCGAACCACAACAGGCAGCTTTTTTGAGTTCGACTAAATTAATCCCCAAAGCTTCCGTCAGGGCTGCCGTGGATAAATATAGTTCCCGACAGGCACCTTGGGCGACACAACCGGGAAAATAAGCATACTGGAGATTTTTGACTGTCATGGATTCTAGGAAATTACTACTCATTGCCTATCTACCATCTTGCCGCCCTTCCCCCCTATCATCACTAAAGTCATGGAATTTCTTAACAGACAGTCTTTTGTGATCTGCTCCGAACAAGTGTACAGTAGTTTGTCCCTAGAAATAATATCCAAAAAGGAGGAGAGCCATCTCAATAGTATAGTGGCTCTCCTTGAGAAAAATTGTTGTCCTGAGGAGTCGGTTGTACAAATGGGAATCTGCCCGGTCAAGAGGTGATTTACGGGTAGAATTGAGATTGTAGCCGAGAAATTACGGCGAGAAACGCTATTTTGTCGGCTTACGCCGCTTGGGCGAGAGTGATAACAGCATCAAAGTCAGCACGGCTAGGGAAAATCGAGAGAACCCGATCGAGTTGGGTTAATTCAAAGATAATCTTGACTGAAGGTGGAATAGAACAAATATTGAAGGATTTTTCTTGACTTTGAGCCAGACGAAAGGCGGCAACTAAAGCCATTAATCCGGCACTGTCGAGGAATTCCACCCTGCTCATATCCACGAGAAAAGTGATAGAGCTGCTCCGGTTAACCAGATTGGCGAGCTGCTCTTGAAATTCTAGGACGTTAGCGGCGGTAATATAGCCGTTTGGCTCAAATAGAGCAATTTCTGCGACTTTTACAGGACTTTTCATGGCTGGGCTTTGAAATTCATAAATGAACCTTTTAACTGGAAATCAGATACCGCTATTATGTCCTAACTTTCTGATTTTGCAACCTTGGTCTTGATCAATTTTCTCTCTCCTGAAAAGATTAATCTTTTTTTAATCTTTCCCCTGTAGGAAGGAACCACTTTTAGGTTAGCCTTTAGTATAGGCAATAAGGAGAAACAGTGATCAAGACACACTAGGGTAAACATCCAGGTAAAGTAGTTAGGTTTAAGCTCTAATCCAGAATGACTGATGATAACTTAGCATTTTATAGGTATTTTTGCTGAAAAAAGTAAAGCAGGATACGGAAATTAGATTTATTGAACTAGAGTAAGAAAATTGTGGATACCCAGCCGACTATCCGCCAATTAGTGGAAAAAGCCCTATATTATCGTCAAATCACGCCAGAAATCGAAAACGGAATTAATGAACTCCTCGGTCGTCTTGGCTACGTTTCTGATGTGGATTACGAGGCCCTAGAGTTACTCATGGATGAAATGGACGAAGGCCGGATTAATCTGGTTCCGCGCCGGTAACTTCAGTGAGCAGTGATCAGTGATCGGTGGTGAGTTTTCAGTTATTAGGGGTCGAGAAGGTCGTTGCCGACCTCCCCTCCCATTCAGAACCGTGCCTGAGACTTTCACCTCCCACGGCTCCTAGTTTGACTGTTCCATTTTTAGGGATACAGCTTGTCTTAGCCTCTTGGAATATCCTCTTTTGGAGCTTAAAAACGTATCCTTGAACTTTCGCCCAATTGAGAGCTTTCCATAACGCTCTGCTGCCACTCTCGGAAAATCCCTGTCAACTCATAAGTGCTGAAACTCTTATTAGACCTCTTGCAAAAGTCTTAATTCGATCCTTGTACAGCAACATTTTTGAAGATTATCAACTACTAATAAATAATTAACTGAAAGTCCCTCCCATTATTGTTTCTATCGTTTGTTTTCGGATTTATGCAAGAGGTCTATTTCATCGGCGAGTGCTCACTTGGTTTCTAACAACAACTCGGAAATTTAGTTTCTATTAGTTATTGTCCGCCGGAAAGCTTGCCCAGAAAGAAAGCTAGGGTTTAGAGGTAATCAGGACTTTCCCAGAGTCCCGAAAGAGCGATAGCTATGGGGGTGTCTGACCATTAACTATACCCTTCCCTGCGGTCGAGCCACCCCCTCTGTCCTAATATCCCACCCCCATCGGTCTCACACCCCCTCAATAAAACCCAATACCGCACTGTGCGGTCTAATCACTATCGGTGCAGCAGCTAGGAGCCACATTAGGGAACGCACCCTACAGCGATGGCGTACTGCTACGCAGTGCCTTCGGCATCGCACTAACCCTAACAACAATTTTTGATTTTTACCAGAGGTCTATTGACTGAATGATGGGATGTAATATTTCAATAACCAGCATTTTCTTGGTGCCTGAGCTATACAATGATATGTATATTTTGATATAATAAACAAGATTGTGCGAAACGTTTAGGCATGAAATAGGGTTGAAATGCCTGAAATAACCGCCTAGTAAGGTCTTCAGTCCCCCGACTGAATTTAAGAGGTCAACCCTGACCAACCTTATAACTGTTTATATGTCCCGACGTTTAGTATCCTTCGATACCAAACTAGGCAAGGGAACTCAAGGTCAATACACTTGTAATAAATCTTTACAAGGTGAGAGTAACGGCGATAGCCACCCCCAGATTCAGAAATCACAATTCTGGGACTGAAGCGGGGAACGGAAGGCTCCGAGGTGTAACCTAACACCAGAATCGAGACCACTGCCAACCATCCATGATTAGGCGTGAGCCGAATGTCTGACCTGAACCATCGTAATTAATAAGCAGTGAAATAGGTTGACACACTGCGTTCAAAAGAATAAGGGAAACAGTGAGAAAATTTTGCTTTTAACTCACACAGACCTTTAAAGTACCCCGGTGGAGAGGATAAATCTAAAGATGGAATGCCCATATAAACGGAACGTAATAAACCCCTTTAAGGCTCTGGTATCGGTCGAAATACCCAGTAGTGATAAGTGTAAGCGCAAGCCTTAAAGGGTGTGAGATGTAACCAAAAGCCAACGCTTGACGGTAATAGTCAGGATATGCTGACGGGTTACGGTTTGATTGTAAGGATAGAGTTCAGTAGGAGTCTATATGACGAAATCGAGAGAAGGTAAAGGGTTCGGGAAACCGAAAACCACTAAGACTACGAATGTATGGAAAGCTATCAACTGGGGTAAAATCCAAAGATATGTTTTCAAGCTCCAAAAGAGGATATACCAAGCGGCTAAATCGGGACAGGATGCAAAGGTTAGAAGGTGGCAACGTCTATTGGTGAAATCGTACTACGCTCGCCTATTAGCGGTTCGCAAAGTAACCCAAGATAACCAAGGAAAGAAAACAGCAGGAGTCGATGGAATGATAGCAATATCCCCAGAACAAAGGCTAAATCTAACCGAAGAAATCAAGGGAACACTTAAAGCAAAACCGCTAAGAAGGGTATGGATTCCTAAACCCGGCAGGGATGAAAAACGCCCATTAGGAATACCAACCATCAAAGACAGAGCTAGACAAGCGTTGATTAAATCGGCACTTGAACCAGAATGGGAGTCAAAAATGGAAGGAACCAGCTATGGTTTCCGACCCGGAAGGTCTGCCCATGACGCAATATCGAGGATATACCTCAGCATTAATAAAAGTAATTACTTTGTATTAGATGCCGATATTGCCAAGTGTTTTGACCGAATTAATCACAACTTTTTACTGTCAAAAATTCATTGTCCAAGCTCCCTAAAGAAAGACATTAAACAGTGGCTTAAAGCAGGAGTATTGGATAACGGCGTATTTGAAGAAACAGAAACAGGGACACCCCAAGGAGGGGTAATAAGTCCTCTACTAGCTAACATCGCACTGGATGGAATGGCGAGACTAATTGAAACGTTATTTCCCAAAAAGAAAGATACCAATCAAGCTGTTCTCATAAGATATGCCGATGACTTTGTAGTGATTTCACCATCACTCGAAATCATTGAACAGTGCAAAACTGCCATTTCTGAATGGTTAAAGCCGATAGGATTAGAACTCAAACCAGAAAAAACCAGAGTGTGTCATACACTTAACCCCATTGAATACAATGGGAAAACGGAAGAACCCGGCTTTGATTTTCTAGGATTCAATATCAGGCAATATCCAACAGGAAAATACAAATCTGGGAAAACAGGAGGGAGAGGAAGCCAATTAATTGGTCACAAAACCCACATTAAACCCAGCCAAAAAGCAGTTAAAACCCACACAGAAGCGATTAAAGGTGTAATCAAAAAACACAAAACAGCACCTCAATCAGCCCTGATTAGTCAACTAAACCCAATCATTAGAGGCTGGGTTAACTACTACTCAGGAGTAGTATCCACAGATACCTTCAACAAACTAGACCATACAATCTGGTTAATGTTAAGGGCATGGACAGTATCAAGATGCGGTAAAGCGAACTACGAAAAGCTGAAAAACTACTTTAGACCGGGTACAGTTAAACTCAGCAATGGGAAAGAAAGACACGAATCTTGGTTATTTCAAACCAAAAACGGTTTTTACTTATGGAAACATAATTGGACACCAATTGTCAGACATACCCTAGTACGCCCCGACGCATCACCATTCGACGGAAATTGGACTTACTGGGCGACCAGAAGAGGACAAGCAATCGACACACCGACAAGAGTAGCCAAACTACTTAAGAAGCAACAAGGCAAGTGTAGCCGATGTGGGCAGTATTTCACCCCATCGGATTTAATTGAAGTTGACCACATTCATCCTCTAAGCCTAGGCGGAAAGGATGAATATAAAAACCTTCAATTACTACACCGCCACTGCCACGATGATAAATCGGCATCTGATGGAAGCCTAAAATCATCTAGTTTGACAAAATCAGAAGTCAAACTAGATAATACAAGGTTAACCAAAGGAAGTCAAGCTGTATCCTTAACAAGGGAACAGTCAAACTAGGAGCCGTGTGAGGCGAAAGTCTCATGCACGGTTCTGAATGGGAGGGGAAGTCGGTGACGATTTCCTCGACCCCTAATAGTATAGAGGTAAAATTAATGGCTGAAACCCTATATGAAAAAGACTATGTAGCTTGGCTGCAAGACCAGGCAGAAAAACTGCGATCGCCTGAACGCAATACTTTAGATTGGCAAACTTTAGCCGAGGAATTAGAGGAAATGGTTGATGAACGCAAATACAAAGCAGAAAGCTTTCTTATTCAACTCCTCAGTCACCTGCTACTTTACGCCTACTGGAAGCATCCTTACTACCTACCCCACTGGACAGACGAGATAGATAATTTCAGATTGGAATTGAGCTTGCTGTTTCGCTCTAAGGTAATCTACAATCATGCCTTAGAACGGTTTGGTTATTGTTATCAAAAAGCTCTGGGAAAAGCGAGCCGCAAAAGTGGATTAACTTTACCAGTTGACTGTCCGTGGACAATTGAGAAAATTCTTGATGAAGATTGGTTCCCTAGTTAAAAAGTGGAGCTTGCGGTCCAACTTACATCCATACAACAATAAGGTGGGCATTGCCAACCTTACTTCAGTTGATACCAATTTTCAATAGTCGTGACTAACATCTGCAAGCGCAATTCCGGTCTCAAAGGGTAATTACGCTTTGGAATAATCAACTAAGTCTGTCATCACTTTTGAAAAATGATATAAATCCTGTTTAGAAGGTATAGGGGAGCACCGGAGCTGCGGAGCGGGGAGCAGCAAGCGGGGAGAAGGGAGAAACAATCCATAACTTGGGAGTTAATCTTACTATTAAAAACGGATTTAGTATAACACCCCCTCAATAAAACCCAATACCGCACTGTGCGGTTTAATCACTATCGGTGCCTAGGTACTTATGAACTCTGGCATTGATATTCTCGATTTTAATTAAAATGACTATAGTTATGAATCGTGAAATGTCATGTCAAAGAATGTTAGTCCTTCCTTCCGATTGTTGTTGACAGCCTTATTGTTAACTATTATTTATTCTGTTTTCTCACCTGCGACAACGAACTTGCCAACACCGCAGCCAATAAAAACGAACTTGGCAACACCGCAGCCAATAAATTGGAAAATTGTCATTGCTCCACAGTTTGATGATGCTGACTCTTTTTCAGAAGGATTAGCTAAAGTAGGAATTGGGAAATCATTTGTAGATAACACTTATGATTTCCAAGATGTCGATAACTATGGTTATATTGACTTAACAGGTAAAATAGTAATTCCCCTCCAATTCAAACAAGCGGGGGATTTTTCATCGGGTTTGGCTTGGATTGGCATAGATTCTGATCGGGATGGAATTGTAGAGCGATATGGTTACATAGATAAAACAGGAAAACCTGTAATTAAGCCACAATTTGAGGATACTGGTAACTTTTCATCGGGATTAGCACCAGTTAAAATTGATAATAAATGGGGCTATATTAACAAGCAAGGAAAGATAATGATTTTCCCTCAGTTTGATTCAGCCTCAGAATTTGCTCAAGGGTTAGCTGTGGTAGGAAAAGAGACTAAATATCCAGATTATCCTTACCAACAAAAGTACGGTTATATTAACCAAAAAGGAGAGCTAGTGCTTCCTTTTAAATTCTCTCTTGCTTATAACTTTTCTGAAGACTTAGCCGCCGCAGAATCCGAATCCAGTAAGAATAAAGGATATATTAACCGACAGGGTAAATTTATCATTAATCGTCCTGATTTTGATACTTTTGTTTCGGGAAATTTCTCATCAGGATTAGCCGTTGTAGAACTGAATGAGGGAGCTTGCTCGGCTGCCAACTATTGCGATTATAGCTATATCGATAAAACTGGGGATGTAGTCATTAAATCGCCCGAAAATGATGTAGATTTCACAGGGGCGCAGAGTTTTTCTGAAGGGTTAGCTGCTGTAGCCACCAGTGGTGGGGGTAGAGATGCGGGCGGCTGGTATCCTGCTACTAATTGGGGTTATCTCGACAGAAACGGCAAATTTGTTATTTCCCCCCAATTTGATGATGCGGGCAGTTTTGCTGAAGGTCTAGCACCAGTAAAAATTGAAGGGAAGTACGGTTATATTTCTCTTGGCGCAAGAATTCTCAGAGATAATAGGACTTACCCATTGACAAAGTAGCAAAATACTGTATTGATAAAAAGTGTCCTCCACCCCCTTCACTAAGGCGGTTTAATCACCTCAATTGGGGCATAATTACCGCAGAGGGTAGTCTAGCACCCCACCCAAGTGGGTTCTAGCACATTTAAGGTAAAGGCGAAATTAAAAATTGTTGCCATCGTACAGCCAAACGTCTAGAATGGTCATTAATTTTTGTGAATGGTCGGGCCTTCTAACCGAAGGCATTGACGAAAAGCACATTGTATCTGTCCTAGAGGCACTATGAAAAAGCTTAAGCAATACTGGACTGCTGAAGCACTGGAAAAAGACTTAGGCGATCCTCTCAATCCCGATAACCCTCTATCCTACAAGCGGGTGATCGAAATTGACGAGAGCGAAGAATTTCCCCACGAGGAAATTCGCTGGTTATACGACTGGAAACTCCAACACTACTACATTCCCACGGATTGCGGCGGTGAATTCACCTCTTTTGAGGAATTTGTCGCTTTTGTGCGGGTACTGTCTCGACGGGATCAAACTATCGGCATCGCTTTTACTACCCTATTCTGGTCGTTTTTAAACTGGATGGCGGGAACCCCAGAACAGAAACAGAAGCTCGCCCGTTTTATCATGGATGACTATGGGGCGATGTGTCTGGGTTACTCGGAAAAGGAACACGGCAGCGATCTGATCAATGGTGATCTGACTGCGACGAAGGTGGAAGGAGGTTATATTCTCAATGGTGAGAAATGGCCGATTAACCGGGCGACTATCTCTGGAGTTTCCTTTATTTTGGCGAAAACCGATGCTAACGGCGGGCCAAAGTGTTTAACCCTATTTATGGTAGATAAACGGCAATTAGACCCCGAAAAATACTATAATTTGCCGAAAATATACACCCATGGCGTGCGCGCCTCGGATATGAGTGGCATTGGTTTTAAGGATTGTTTCGTCCCCGATTCCATGCGTTTACGCGAGGAGGGAGACGGTTTAGAATTAGCCCTGAAAGGTTTCCAGATTACCCGAATGTTGTGCGCTGCTTTTTCCCACGGGGCAGCCGATACCGCTTTGAGAACTACCCTCAGTTTTGCCGTTAATCGGGTAATTTATCAGAAAACTGTGATGGATTTGCCCCAACCCCGGCGCACTCTCGTGGATGCTTTCCTTGACATCCTTATTTGCGATTGCGAGACGATTCCGGCCGCGAGAGGTTTTCATATTATCCCCGAACAGTTTAGCGTCTGGGCTTCGGTGGTAAAATATTTTGTCACCGTCCGTCTGGAGGAGATGGTTAATAGTGTTTATGTGGTCTTGGGATCGCGTTTTTATATGCGAGAAGAACACGAATTCGGCATCTTCCAGAAGCTACTGCGGGATAATTCGATTATCAGTATGTTTGACGGCAGTTCGATCGTCAATCTCCATGCTTTAATCCTACAATTGCGTCCTTTAACTAAATATCGGGCTAAACGCAACTCGCGCACCATGTCGGCGTTAAAAACCCGTTTAGAGGCGATTTTTAGCCTAGAAAAGTCGGTTCCTCCCTTTGAACCCAATAATTTAGAATTATTTGGCCGGGGAATGGATGATTCCCTACAGGGTTTAGAGATTGCCCTTGATATGCTAGAGGGATTGAAAGATTCTCAGGAGGTGGACGCAGAGATATTAGAAAATCTGTTGATGTTGGGTAATTTAGTTTTAGAGGAACTAAATGCTCACGATGAACAGATTAGTCAATCGAAATTCGAGTATGGTCACGACCAATCACCCGAATTGTTCGAGATTGCCAAGAAATACTGTACTTTACACGCCGCTTCTGCTTGTTTACACACTTGGCTTTATAATCGTTCCATCTTGGGTGAATTTTTTGCCCGGGGGGAATGGTTGGTGTTGAGTTTACACCGATTACTGCGAACTCTCCGGCCGCTGCCTTACACTCTATCTGAGGTGTATGTAGAAAATGTTGCCCAAGAATTGCTGAAATTATATCGAGAAAATCAACATTTTTCGATCGCACCTTTTCAATTAGCCCATTCACAAACTACCGAGGAAAAAACCCATGAACTCCAACTCCAATCTTAATAATCTCGTACAAAATTGGTTAGTTAAACAGTTAGCCGATCAGTTATCTTTGGATGCAAAAACGATTAATGTGACTGAACCTTTAACCCGTTATGGTTTAGATTCGATCGATGCGGTAACGATGGTGGGTGATCTAGAAGATTGGGTCGGTCAAGAGTTACCTTCTACCCTTTTCTGGGATCATTCTACTATCGAAAAAGCGTCTCTTTTCCTAGTAGAAAACTACGATCTTTCTAATCTTTCCGGTGAGGAAACCCCCGCAGAAGTTGCTCCCGTCGCTGAAAAAGCTGAACCGGCCGTTAGTGGTGGCAAAGGTTGGAGTTTATTCGGTCGTCGTTAATTATCGGTTATCGGTTATCAGTTAAAGCATTTCTCTTAAAGATGAAGTATAACCTATAGGATAACTGCTGTAAATTGAAATATACAAAAAAGGGCGATCGCTTGATCGCCCTTTTCTCCTAGTAAATAACAAAAATTAGCGTAAGATATACACCAGTAAAAACAGGATAATCCAGACCACATCGACGAAATGCCAGTATAATTCTGCCGCTTCGACACCAAAGTGAGATTGACTAGAATAGTGGTCTTTTTGACGAGAACGCCAGAGGACAGATAGAATCAGCACTAAACCAAAAGTAACGTGGAGACCGTGGAATCCAGTTAAGGCATAAAAAGCGCTGGTGAAAACATTAGTTGTCAGACCGAATTCAGCGTGATAATATTCGTATCCTTGACCACAAAGGAAGATAATTCCCATCAGGGCAGTAATGCCGAACCACAATTGTAAACCGGCATTATTGTTTTGTTTAATCGCCTTTTGTCCTATGTGCATAACAAAACTACTGGACACCAGAATAATCGTGTTAATTGTCGGTAGGGTTAATTCTAGTTCTGGCGTGCCGGCGGGGGGCCAAACGGGTAACATGGTACGGTAGAACAAGAAAGCGGCAAATAAGCCTAAAAAGATGGAACTTTCCGCCACTAGAAACAAAACCACACCGAATAAGCGATGATCTGGGTGGCCATGATGCCCGTGTTCCACCGTTTCCTGATGATAATTGACAGAGAGTTGAGAATCTTCGAGCGTTGAACCTTGCATGATTGAATGTCCTTAGTTTACACGGGAGACGGGGAGCTTTTTCTCAGTGATCAGTAAACAGTAAACAGTAATCAGTGAACTGAAAACTCACATCTGATAACTGATAACTGATAACTGATAACTGATTCAAGGCTGTCTCCTGTCTCCTGACTTACCCTTTCAGCAATAAATCGCTAATTTCCGACTGACAATGACCAATTAAACGATTAATCGCTTTTTTTCCTTGTTTACCTTGATAATCTGAGCGATCGCTTTCAGTAATTCGGTAGGGACGACCGATCGCCACCTTGACACGATGATAAAATACAACGGGATGCCAACCATCTTGATCGAATAAAGGTTCCGTGGTATCTAACCAGCGTAGCAAACGCACGGGAAAAGGACTAATAGCAGTTTCCGACTCAGAGAGAATAGCCACAGGTAAGACCGATAGATTCTCCACGGGACAACGCAGAGCTAAATGGGCAAATCCGCTTTGAAAACGGCTAATTTGACGAGGAGGAGTCAAATTTAACATCGGCGAGCCACCTTCTGGAAATAAACCGATCCATCGTCCGGACTGTAAAAAATCCGTTGCTTGCCGAAAAAAAGTCTGGTGGCGTTTTTCGGGGGTATCAAAGGGAAAACAGCCCAATTCTCCGATTAATTCCCGCAAAAGCGGCGTTTTTCCCATGTAGTGATGACAGGCGATCGGGAGAGTTTTGCCCAAAGCTTGAATTAAGATCGGCGCGTCCAAAAAGCTGCGATGGTTACTTACCACGATCGCCACTCCTTGGCTGGGTAGATTTTCTTGACCGACGGTAAACAGGCCCGTGCGTGTGGTATCAAGAATTAAACGAGAGGTAGATAGGGGGGTAAGCAGAGTCATAAAAAAAAAATCGGCCTTAAGATTGTTTTTATTGACTTAGACCACAATTAAAGGATAAAACGGAATTAAAGTATCATAAAATATGGACATTATGTCCTAATCATCCACAGATCAGCCTTAGGGCAGCCTCATCTATTTAAAAAAATAAATTTCATGAATGATTTAAATAAGCGAAAAACATTTGCTTTAACAACACCTCTTTATTATGTCAACGATATCCCTCACATCGGTAGTGCTTACACAACGATCGTAGCGGATGTTATGGCACGATGGCAGCGGTTACAGGGCAATTCTGTCCTCCTAATTACAGGAACCGACGAACACGGACAGAAAATCGAACGGACTGCGGCAGCCAAAGGACTCAATCCCCAGGAACACTGCGATCGCATCGCCACCAGTTTTGCCAATCTCTGGGCAAAGCTACACATCCAGTACGATCGCTTTAGTCGCACCACTGCCCCCCGTCATCAGGCAATTGTTAACGAATTTTTTGAAAGAGTCTGGGAAAAGGGCGATATCTATCTTGATCGCCAACAGGGTTGGTATTGCGTCGCCTGTGAAGAATTTAAGGAAAAAAGAGAACTGTTAGATAATGGCTGTTGTCCCATTCATACTAATCTGGCCGCCGAATGGCGCGACGAGGAAAACTATTTTTTCCGTCTCTCTAAGTATCAGGCACAACTAGAACAACTTTACCAAGAGCAACCCGATTTTATTCAACCAGAAAGCCGACGTAATGAGGTTCTCAACTTCGTCAACCAAGGACTACAGGACTTCTCCATCTCTAGGGTTAATGTGGCTTGGGGGTTTCCCATTCCCCACGATGGTCAGCATACCATCTACGTTTGGTTTGATGCCCTTCTTGGCTATGTTACCGCCCTTCTCGACCCCGAAGACGAACCCACCCTAGAAAATGCCTTGGCCAAATGGTGGCCGATCGATCTGCATCTGATCGGTAAAGATATATTAAGATTCCATGCCATTTATTGGCCGGCTATGCTAATGTCGGCGGGTTTACCCTTGCCCAAAAGAGTATTCGGCCACGGCTTTTTGACCAAAGACGGGCGGAAAATGGGCAAAAGTCTCGGTAATACCCTCGATCCCTTCGATTTGGTTGAGCGCTATGGGGCCGATGCCGTCCGTTACTATTTCGTCAAAGAGATTGAATTAGGACAGGATGGCGATTTTCAGGAAACCAGATTTGTTAATATTCTTAACGCGGATTTAGCCAACGATTTAGGCAACCTCCTCAATCGCACCCTAGGCATGGTTAAAAAATACTGCCAAAATATCCCCCCCCAGTTGACTGGCGTAGATATCCCCAACGATAATCGTCTTAAGAATATGGGGATCAATCTAGGGGGCATTGTTGAACAGAAGTATGATGCGCTACAATTTAATCAAGCCTGTGAGGAAATACTGGCGTTAATTCGTGCTAGTAACAAGTTTATCGATGAAAGTGCGCCCTGGAGTTTATTTAAACAGAAACAACAGGCAGCAGTAGAACAAGTCCTCTACGCAGTTTTGGAATCCGTAAGACTCTCTGCCTACCTACTCTCACCGATAATACCGACCTTGAGCAGTAAAATTTATCAACAACTAGGTTTTGTTATTGATTTTAATACTTTCAGGTCGGAGGACGGGGAAAACTCCCCTGATCGTGTCTCTTTTTCCAAACACTGTCAATGGGGATTACCCACAAATCCACAACTAGGAACACCTGAACCGATCTTTTCTAAACTAGAACTGCCGTTAAACGATTCCTAAAGGAATTTTTTAATAACTCTATTTTTTAAGGTCTGTTGTCCTTTGGGATACAACTGGCAAACACTCAACACTAAACTTTTAACAAACGAGGGAAAAAAATGTTTGATGATTATGACACAGCCCCAGTCTTCACCCCCGAACAAGTGCTAGAAAATCGCGGTCGTGTGGCGATTTTTATCGATGGTTCCAATTTATTTTATGCGGCTCTGCAATTAGGTATCGAAATTGACTACACCAAATTACTTTGTCGTTTAACTGCCGGTTCTCGTCTCTTGCGCGCCTTCTTTTATACTGGAGTTGATCGCACTAACGAAAAACAGCAGGGATTTCTCCTCTGGATGCGTCGCAATGGTTATCGAGTCATCGCTAAAGACCTAGTACAATTACCCGATGGTTCCAAAAAAGCCAATCTCGACGTGGAAATTGCCGTAGATTTAATGGCGCTAGTGGGTTCCTATGATACCGCAGTAATTGTCAGTGGTGATGGGGATTTGGCCTATGCTGCCGATTCCGTCAGTTACCGTGGTGCGCGAGTGGAAGTGGTTAGTTTGCGATCAATGACCAGTGATAGTTTAATTAATGTAGCCGATCGCTATGTTGATCTAGATCAAATCAAAGAAGAAATTCAAAAAACTAGCAAACATCACGTTAGTTATAATAATTTCCCCGTCAGCGTCTTAGACCAAGATCGGAGCAGTCGCTAGAAAAATTCGGCAAAAATCAAGTTTAAGGTGGGTAATTCCCACCTTTTTCAGTCATCAGTTATCAGTGACCAGTTATCAGTTATCAGTGACCACTCCCCCCGCAACGCGCACGAAGTGGTCTCCCATCTCCCCGCTCCCCTGCTCCCTGACTTGAAAATAGAAGCTGAAATAACGCAAATTCGTCAATCATACTAAATCCGTTGAGTATAAGCTACATATCAGGAGAGGCACTCCTGCAAGTGGAGTGACTGTTAAATTGTGACAGATGTATTAGCAGCTGCGTGTAAGCATCCCACCGAAAAACTAATGCGCGGGGGGTTTGGGGGCGGCGCCACGCCCCCAACGGGGGGTTTGGGGGGTAGAACCCCCCAAGAGTTTGGATTGAGTGATAAAATCGGCAGTAACGCCCAATTTTAGCAAAGAGTTTCCTTTTAAAAATAGCAACTTAGTAGATTTACAAAAATGAGATGCACCCGCCCTAACACACCCCAAAGTTATAAACTCTCTATCTGTTGTAAAACTCTTGCTTGTACTTGTTGATAAGCAGTTTCCACATCTCCTAAATCGCGACGAAAACGATCCTTATCGAGAATACGCGCTTGAGCATCCTCTTGGGTTTTATCCCAGAGACGACAGGTATCCGGGCTAATTTCATCACCTAGATAAATTTTGCCCGTTTTATCAACTCCAAATTCTAACTTGAAATCGACGAGAATAATCTGGCACTTATCGAAAAATTCTTGCAGATATTGATTAATTCGCAGGGCTAAATCTCGTAACTGATTGACTTGCTCTTCGCTGGCAATATCGATCACTTTTATGCGATCGGTTGTTAACAAAGGATCGCCTAAAGCATCATCCTTGAGATAAAATTCTACAAGAGGAAAAGGTAAAACTTTCCCCTCCTTTAATCCCGTTTGCTTGCACAAACTCCCGGCGGCGATATTTCTGACTACTACTTCCAAGGGAATGATTTTAATCGCCTTGACGCGCATTTCCCTAGAACTAGGGCGATCGATATAATGGGTAGGTATTCCTAGGGATTCTAACCATTTAAATAGGGCAGTGGAGACAGTACAGTTAATTTCCCCTTTGCCAACAATTTGCCCGCGTTTTTGGGCATTAAAAGCCGTGGCATCGTCTTTGTAATAAGTGAGGAGAATATCGGGATCATCGGTTTGATAGAGAATTTTGGCCTTACCTTCATAGAGTTTTTCCATAGTTATCATCCTCGACAATTGATAAACGAAAATCGATGGTTAATCGGATAGTGGCAGCAGCAAATTTTGGCGATCAACCTAGACAAAAAATATATATCATCAGGGAGATGATTGTTGAGAAAAAATAATGTATAATTGCTGCTTAAAGATAACTGCCAACATTTTGCGACCGAACCTTAACCTATAACCAAAAAGTGTCACGATCCTAGTGGTCAACTTTTGGCGAATCAGCCAAGTTTTTACTTGAATCCTCAATGATAGCCAACAATTGATATTATCTCCCATTATCATTACCGAAAAATCTAAAGAAATTCCGAAAAATTACCCGCCGTCGCCCTATGAACCAGAATCCTCCTAACGATGATAACCCAAATCTCCCCGATCGCCGCAAGGAGGATTTTCTCTATCCTCGCGCCCCCTATTATGGAGAATTTAAGCCAGAAAACTTGCTATTTAACGCCAATTTACAGGAATTTGCCCAAAAAGTCAGTTTTATTTGTAATCTGGAAACGGGGGGCAAAATCAGTTCTCTAGAAGCCTACCAAAAAATTAAAGCCCTCTGGAAAGACTTAAAACAGAGCAAAAAAGGCCTAGGCATTGGGGAAAATACCTTTCAAAAAGATGATGATACCTAAAGGGTAATAGACCTCTTGCAAAAATCAAAAATCTGACCTTAGGTGAGGATTCTCCGAGCCAGTAGCCGGTCGTCAGGAGAATTAAGAATGAGCATTAATCAATTAAATGCTCTATTTAGAGATTTTATGCAATTTTATGTCTATTTTTCTCATTTTTGCACTCTCGAAAATTAATTATGCAAGAACTCTAATCAGTAAAAATCTCCTCGCTTGATCAAAAATACTGGGACAGAAATATTTTCTGCCCCATAGAATGAGATGAGCAAACGCTTAAAAATTACCGTGATTTTGGATGGCACTTTCTAATTTTGCCACCACTTCCTCGACGCTAATTACTCCTAAATCGCCCGTGGCACGGGTGCGAATACTTAAACTATTACTTTCCATTTCCTTTGCCCCCACCACTGCCATCACGGGGATTTTTGCGGTTTCAGCATTGCGAATCATTTTACCCAAACGTTCGCCACTGGTATCGGTTTCGGCGCGAATTCCTAACAATTGCATTTTCGCTGTCACCTCTTTAGCGTAATCCAATTGAGTATCACTAACCGGTAATAATCGTATCTGGACAGGGGCTAACCAAAGAGGAAAATCCCCCGCGTATTCTTCGATTAAAATACCGATTAAACGTTCCAAAGAACCAAAGGGAGCGCGATGAATCATCACCGGACGTTTACGATTACCATCTTCGGCAACATATTCTAGTTCAAAACGTTCGGGTAAATTATAATCTACCTGTACCGTTCCTAACTGCCATTCTCTTTCGAGGGCATCTTGGAAAATAAAGTCTAATTTTGGACCGTAAAAAGCCGCTTCTCCGGGGGCTTCAAAATAATCCATCCCCAAAGTTTGCACCGCTTTTCTAATCGCTGATTCTGCCTTTTCCCAAGCTTCATCGGAACCGATATACTTATCCGATTCGGGGTCACGAAAACTCAATCGCGCCTTAAAATTCTTTAATTGTAAACTCTTAAACACCGTCAAAATTAAATCAACAACGCTTAAAAATTCCTTGTCTAATTGTTCGGGAGTGACAAACAAATGGGAATCATCGACGGTAAAACCGCGAACTCTAGTTAATCCTCCCAATTCTCCCGATTGTTCGTAACGATAAACTGTACCGAATTCTGCCAAACGCATCGGCAATTCCCGATAGGATCTCAAATCACTTTTATAGATTTGAATATGAAAAGGACAGTTCATCGGTTTAAGCACAAATCCTATTTCCTTACCAGCAGATTCCTCATCGTCTGCCATCATGGGAAACATATCTTCTTTGTACTTTTGCCAGTGACCGGAAATTTTAAACAAATCGACGCGAGCAATATGGGGAGTAACTACGGGTAAATAACCGCGTTTTAACTGTTCTTTTTTGAGAAAATCTTCTAACAAAGAACGAATTAAAGTTCCTTTGGGAGTCCATAAAGGCAACCCCGGCCCGACAGAATCAGAGAAAATAAATAAACCTAATTCTTTGCCTAATTTGCGATGGTCCCGTTTGAGGGCCTCTTCCTTGCGGCGCTTGTATTCGGCTAATTGTTGGGGATTTTCCCAGGCTGTACCGTAAATGCGCTGTAATTGGGCTTTATTCTCATCCCCGCGCCAATAAGCACCCGCTACCGTCTCTAATTCGATCGCTTTTGGGTCTAGTTCGCTTGTATTATCTAGGTGCGGACCGGCGCACAAATCCCACCAAGCGTCACCAAGATGATAGAGGGTGATGGGTTCTTGAATTCCCGCCAGAATTTCCAGCTTATAGGCTTCATTAATCGCTTTAATGCGCTTTTCCGCCTCTTCCCGAGAAACTTGCTCGCGAATCACCGGCAGTTTTTTATTGATAATTTTGACCATCTCTTTTTTGATGTCCTTGAGATCCTTATCGGTAAAAGGTTCCGGCACATCAAAATCGTAGTAAAATCCGGTTTCAGTCCAAGGCCCGATAGTAACTTGGGCTTTCGGGAATAATTTCTGCACCGCCATCGCCATCACATGGGAGGTGGTGTGACGAATTCGCTTGAGGTGGTCGGATTCGCTGGTTTTCGGTAGTTTAATCGGGGCTTGGTTATCCATATCTCTTGAATTTACACCTTCTCTATTCTCTATTTTAATAGTAAAAGGAGTCTTTAGTCAGGAAAAAAATCAAGATAGATATCAATGCCATTTCCCCTCATCTCTAACCTCTAAACCCTCATCTCTATTTCCCGATGAAAAAACTAATTTTATCCTGTTTATTTTTGGGATTGGTTGCTTGTAATGCTGCGGTTAATACCCCCGATAACCAAAAACCCAAGGTAATCTCCACTAGCACAATTATCGCCGATTTAACCGCACGAGTGGGCGGTGAAGAAATTGACCATCAAGACATTTTAAAACCGGGGGATGATCCTCACGTTTATGAACCAGTTCCCGCCGATAGTGTCGCTTTAGAAAAAGCCGATTTAATTCTCTATAACGGTTATAATCTCGAACCGGGGTTAATTAAAATGATCAATTCTACGGGGATTAAGGCGAAAAAAGTGGCCGTGGGAGAAGCCATTACACCTTTACAACTGGAAAAAGAGGGGCAGAAAGTCCCGGATCCCCACGTTTGGGGTTCGGCGAAAAATGGGATAATCATGGTGGAAAAAATCCGAGATCAATTGATTGAATTAAGTCCCGAAGATAAAGAGATTTTTACTGCAAATGCCGCCCAATTAATCAGGGAATTAGAAAATCTTGATCGCTGGATTACTGCGGCTATTGAAACTATCCCCCCTTCCCAAAGGCAATTAGTCACCACTCATGACGCTTTTCAGTATTATGCTCATGCCTACGGTTTAAAAGTTGCGGGAACTTTAATTGGCATTAGTACCGAAGAACAACCTAGCGCCCAAACGGTGAAAAATTTAGCCGATGCTATTAAAAATCTCCAGGTTCCTGCTATCTTTGCCGAGACGACTATTAATCCCACTTTAATTACCACTGTAGCCGCAGAAGCGGGGGTAAAATTAGCACCACAACAATTATATTCTGATTCGATCGGTGCGGTGGGTACTAGAGGGGATAGTTATGTAAAAATGCTCAGGGAAAATACTCGCTCGATCGTGGAATCTTTAGGAGGAAAAGTACCTCAAGAAGGTCAATAGACCTCTTGTAAAAATCAAAAAATTGTCCTTAGAGTCAGGAGTTAGGAAGGCAGAAATACCGACAATCAGCAATTATCGGTGACTTTTAGATGATGACAAATGGATCAGCAGCTGCCTGTAAGCATCCCACCGAAAAGCTAATGCGCGGGGGGTTTGGGGGCGGCACTTCGACACGCTCAGTGACCGCGCCACGCCCCCAACGGG
>LFEF01042717.1_pt1 | contig 87166 bp, 76 predicted proteins | sample 619371 | NCBI WGS metagenome assembly LFEF01 (sample SAMN03014291, study PRJNA259931) | freshwater metagenome | biome: lake; feature: waterbloom | place: China: Taihu Lake | collected 2006-08 | depth 0 m m
GCCCCTTGGGCGGCCGTTCCAGTTTGTATCGAGGTCCTCGCATGTCCGGCGTGGCGGGCGACGATAAGTCGACGCTGCTGGGTCTGGTCACCTGCACGTCACACATCTGTACGCCTGTTGCAGGGATAAAGCGGCAACAGCAGCTAGAAACTGCAGAATGTTGGCAGCCCTTCGATCGTCTCGCTACCCGTCTCTGGGCCTTGACGGCGGCATGCGGATCGAATGGTTCGTGGGTAATCAATCCGACGGAGGTCATCTGCAAGCGCCTGATGAGCCGGTGTGAACCCTGAGTATCGGCTTGTTCGGAGGCCGGTCTCGCAAATTGCTGCCCATTTCATTGATTGCGGCAGGAGGGGGCTGCAGTGAGCAACTTTCAATCTTGTTTTAGTAAATTCGCAATTTGTGTTACATACAAATATCGCGAATTGACGCGCCGGGATACGCAGGCCCTGCAGCGCTTACTTGGGAGGTTACATGGCTGCGCTATCGCTACGGAGGCAGCTCTATCTCATCGCCACGGCGCCCTTGATCGCCTTTCTTTGGCTCAGTGTCACGTCGGTGTGGAGCGGCTACCAGCAGTATGCTGCGCTTGACCGACAGATGGTGGTGCAGACGCTGGCAATGGCAGGCGGGAGAATTGCCCAAGTCCTTCCGGCTGAGGCTTTTGCAACGCCAGCCAATCTGATTGAGCGACGGAAGGCGGTTGATGAGGGGCTGGCCACTCTGAAGACCGCTTACGCCGCCTGGCAGGCGCAAGGCGGTAGGGACGCTACAATCGAGCAGGCGTTTGCTTTGATCATCGAGAAGGAGCGGGGTCTTGCGACCTATCGTACGAACGTCGATGCGGGGACTGCGACTTCGGATGAGGCCCTTTTCGTGTTGCAGCCTGCGTCAGCCGCGGGTCTTGAGTTGGTGCGCCGTTCGGGTGCAACCATACAAGATCTCGAACTTGCGAGGCTGATCGACGGCTACTACGCCCTGATGCAGGTTAATGATGCTGGTCTGATTGAAATTCGACTGGGCGAGCAGTACTTCTCAGGTAAGGCGCTTGAGCAGAAGCAGTATGCCTTCTTCCTGCACGCGGTTGGCCTGCGTGAGCGCTTTACGCCCTTGCTGCGGGAATTCCTCCCGTCCGAAATCGTACAGCCTTTCGATACTTTTCAGACGGGGCCTGAGGGGCAGTTCCTGCAGGCCGGCCGTCTGAAGATTAGTGAAACGACGCCCGACGGTGCGGATCCAGCCTCTGTCGAACAGTGGCAGGCCTATACTGGCGCGCAGGCGGGCATGATGGCGAAACTGATTGCTCAGACTGACGTCTTGTTGGCCGATGGTGCGCAGCAGAAGCTCGATAGCCTGTACGCGAAGTTCCTCAAGGGCGTGGTTGTTGCCCTCTGCGTGACTTTCGTGGTGCTGGGGCTCTTCTTCTTCGTGGTTCGCACCGTTTCGCAAATGATACGGGTCACCGCCGACCGTATGCAGACCCTTGCCGATGGCGATCGTCAAACCTCTATCCCCTTCACCGAGCGTTCGGACGAGATCGGTGTCATGGCGCGCTCTGTCGAGGTCTTCCGTGAGGCGGCTATCCGCAATGCCGAACTGGAGGCTGAGGCAGAAGAGAACCGCAGCCGAGCAGAGCGTGAGCGGGCCGAGATGCAGGCGCGCGCCGAGGCGGATGCGGAAGAACGCCTCAACAAGGCGACCGGTACGCTTGCGGCTGGTCTGAAGCGTCTGGCCTCTGGCGATCTGCTGTGCGAGATCGACGAGCAGTTCGCGCCGCAGTTCGAAGCGCTGCGTCATGACTTCAATACCTCGGTACAGCAGCTGCGCTCCGTACTCGTCTCTGTCGGCCGTTCGGCGCATGCTGTATCCGGCGGCTCGGGCGAGATCTCGCATGCCTCCGACGATCTGGCCAAGCGGACGGAGCAGCAGGCCGCATCTCTGGAAGAAACGGCTGCAGCGCTTGAAGTCATAACGGCCAATGTCACTGCCACCTCCCGGCGGACGGGCGAGGCGCGGGATATCGTGCGCAATACGCGCAATCGTGCCGAACAGTCCGGCGTCGTGGTTGGCAATGCGGTGACGGCGATGGAACGCATCGAGCATGCTTCCAAGCAAATCAGCCAGATCATCGGCGTGATCGACGAGATTGCCTTCCAGACCAACCTTCTCGCCCTGAATGCGGGCGTTGAAGCAGCGCGCGCCGGTGAAGCCGGCAAGGGCTTTGCGGTTGTCGCACAGGAAGTGCGCGAACTGGCGCAGCGTTCGGCCAATGCGGCGAAGGAGATCAAGGCGCTGATCGGCAATTCGGAAATCGCGGTTTCCGAAGGGGTGAAGCTTGTGAGCGAGACGGGTGAGGGGCTAACCTCAATCTCGGGGCTGGTTCAGGCGATCAACGAGCACATGGATGCGATTGCGTCCGCAGCGCAGGAACAGTCGGTTGGCCTCGGTGAGGTGAACTCGGCGGTCAACCACATGGACCAGTCGACGCAAAAGAATGCTGCGATGGTGGAAGAGATGAATGCGGCGTCTGCGGGTCTGGCCCAGGAAGCGGCCAATCTGGCGGACCTGCTGCGTCAGTTCCGTACGGGCCAGGACGGGGTGTCTGGCGCGAACCGCAATCCCCAGGCTTCGGCTTCGGTTCGGACCCCGGCTCATGCACCGGTGCAGGCCGCCGCTCCGGCTTCCAACCGTTCACGGGCTGCCATGCCTGCTACCTCCGGCAACACGGCACTCTCCCGGGACAATTGGGAAGAGTTCTGAGCCTTAACTGTCGGGCGTCGGCGCTCGGCAGAACTTGACGCGAACGGCCGCCTGCGAAGGGCGGCCGTTCTGCTTTTTGTGCCATATGCGACCGGGCAGGCCGATTAAGGCTTGCATAAGCGACGAAACAGACATAAAGATATCTTTATGTCATTATTGCGGTGGTGCGAATGAGACTCGGTGTCGATAGTCTGGTGGAATTGCTGAAGGCGGCCGGTGAGCCGACCCGCCTGCGTCTGTTGACCCTGCTCGGCTCGGGCGACCTGACGGTCACCGACCTTACCGAAATTCTCGGCCAGTCGCAGCCGCGAATCTCTCGGCATCTGAAGCTCTTGGCGGAAGCCGATCTCATCGATCGCTATCAGGAAGGGGCCTGGGCCTATTTCCGGCTCAAGCAGGACGGTTCGGGTGCTTCGCTGGTCCGGCTTTTGCTGGATGCAGCGGAGGACACGGATCCGGTTCTTCAGCGTGACCGCGATCGGCTGGCCGGCGTCAAGCGGGCCCGCGCGGAAAAGGCACAGGCCTATTTCAGCCGCAACGCCTCCGAGTGGGACGAACTCCGTCGCCTGCATGTCAACGATGCCGATGTCGAGGCCGCACTCATGCGGCTTGTCGGGAGCGAGGCCGTTGAATCGATGCTGGACCTTGGCACGGGGACCGGCCGGATCCTGCAATTGCTCGCGCCGCGCTATCGGCGTGCCATCGGCATCGATGCCAGCCGTGACATGCTCGCGGTGGCGCGCTCCAATCTCGACAAGGAGGGCATCCTGTCGGCGAGCGTGCGCCATGGCGACATTTTGAACCTGCCGCTTGATGCTGCCGATTACGATCTCGTCACGATCCACCAGGTCCTGCATTTTCTCGAGGAGCCGGAGCTCGCGCTGGCCGAGGCGGCGCGCATGCTCAAGCCGGGCGGGCGTCTGGCGATCATCGACCTTGCACCGCATGCCCACGAATATCTGCGCGACGAGCATGCCCATGTGCGTCTTGGATTTTCCCATGGCGTGATGGCCGAATGGCTCGGCCGTCAGGGGCTTTCCGTCGAAAACGTCCTCGACCTTCCGCCGGAGAGCACTGCCGGACGCGGGCTGACCGTGACCATCTGGCTGGCCCGGCGTGGGAGTGCCGCAGCACTGAACGCTTCAGAACAACCTCTTGCCAAGACCGGGAGCAGATAAATGACGAAGCCCGAACGGCCCATCGCCAAGACCCCCGATGCGCGCATCTCGTTTGAGTTTTTCCCGCCGAAGTCTCCCGACATGGAAGATCAGCTGTGGCAGACGGTCAAGGCATTGCAGCCTTACCAGCCCGACTTCGTTTCCGTCACCTACGGCGCGGGTGGCACCACGCGTGAGCCGACGCTTGCGACGGTGAAGCGGTTGATCAATGACACGCCGCTGGCAACAGCCTCGCACCTGACCTGTGTCGGGGCAACCCGCGAGGAGGTACGTGCCGTGGTCGAAGAATTCCAGGCTGCCGGCGTTCGTCACTTCGTCGCGCTGCGTGGTGATCCGCAGGGCGGTGTCGGCACGCGTTACGCGCCCCATCCGGGTGGTTTCGTCAATGCTGCCGATCTCGTGGCCGGTCTGCGCCAGATCGATGACTTCGAGATTTCCGTCTCTGCCTATCCGGAGCGCCATCCGGAAAGCGAGACCGACGACGTTGATCTGGATATGTTGAAGCAGAAGGTGGATGCCGGCGCGACGCGCGCGCTGACGCAGTTCTTCTTCGACAATGACATCTTCGAGCGCTATCTGGAGCGTGTCCGCAAAGCCGGGATCACCATCCCGATCGTGCCGGGCATCATGCCGATCCAGAACCTGACACAGCTGAAGCGTTTCGCGTCGATGTGCGGTGCGAGCATTCCGGCCTTCCTCGACGAGCGGTTCGAGGGGACCGAGGGTGATGCCCAGGCGCGCGCTGCGATTGCCGCCGATATCGCGGCCGAGCAGATCGCCGATCTTGCCCAGCGCGGGCTTGAGGAATTCCATATCTATACGATGAACAGGGCGCCGCTGACGATCGCGACACTCGAACGGCTCGGGATTTCCGCAAAAGCCAACCGCGTATCCGGTGCTGCGGCCTGATACGCGCGGCACTGCCATGAAAAGAGGCGCATGACGGTCCGTGTCATGCGCCTCTTATTCGTTCTGGAAGTCATGGTTGCTGGAGAGGGCGTGCATGCCCAACCCATGGGTGGGTTCATTCGACCTGCGTCAGATGAACAGCATCGTGGCTATGAAAACAAACGCTGCACCGACGATCAGGACATTGATAGAATTGGTCAGTCCCATGTGTGCCTCCTTGCGTTGACCGTTAGATATTATGTCCGTTTTGTGTCGGCGCAAAGCCAATTCTGTGCTGCGCTGCGGCATAAGTCGGTGGAAAACTTATGCAAATTCTTCAATAATCGTTTTTGATCAGAGGCTTGCCCCAACTCTCGTGCTGTTAATGAAGTTTAATTTCCGTGAGGCGGCAACGGCGTTTTGGACGGCTTTCTTCGCATTCGTCACGATCGGTCAGGGGCTTGCGAAGGAAAAAAATCCGGGGCGACTTTATCGCCCCGGCTTTGATGATGATCGTCGAGTGATGTCTCAGAGCGCGCCGAGAAGGGCGGGCGTCGGCCAGCCATCGGCGGGCAGGCCAACCCGCTGCTGTTCCTTCTGCACGGCGACGCGCGTGCCGGCGCCCAAGATGCCGTCGATCTTGCCCACGTCATGCCCAAGGCTCTGCAACTTGGTCTGGAGCGCCTTCATCTGATCGACGTCGAGGCCCTGTTCGGGATTGCCCTTCTGGTAGACCTGTGCGCCGCCGAAGCGGGTGGCGAAGTAGGCCGCCGAGGTCGTGTAGATGAAGGACTGGTTCCATTCGAGATAGATGTTAAAGTTCGGATAGGTGATGAAGGCCGGCCCCTTGCGGCCCTGCGGCAGCACCAGGGCAGCCGGCAGAGATGAGAAGGCCGTGTTGCCATCGCGCGGCTGGACACCGAGCGCAAACCACTCGCCGGCGGTCAGCGTGCCGCCGAGCCCTGATTTCTCGAAGGGCAGGTTGTCCGGGATCGTAACCTCCTGGATCCAGGGCTCGCCGCGTTTGAAGCCAAGATGCTGAATGAATTTTGCCGCCGTCAGGATCGCATCGGGGCTGCTCTGCTTGACGTTGACGTGGCCATCGCCGTCCCCATCGATACCGAAGGCGATGATGTCCTCGGGAAGCATCTGGACCTGACCGATTTCGCCGGCCCAGGCGCCGGTATTGGTCGCGGGCTCCAGGTCGCCATGCTCGACCATCTTGATGAGGGCGAGAAGTTGCGGGCGGAAGAGCTCCGGGCGGCGGCAGTCATGGGCAAGCGTCACCAGGGCGTTTCGCGTGTTGAAATCGCCCTGCACCGCGCCGAAGTCGGTTTCCATGGCCCAGAAGGCGGTGATGACGCCCGCCGGTACGCCGAACTCCTGTTCGGCACGGGCGAAGACTTCGGCATAGTCCTTGATCTTCTGCCGGCCGATATCCAGGCGAGCCTGGCTCACGGTCCTGCCGGAGAATTCAAGGAAGGTCTGGCGAAAGACGCCCTGGGAACGGTCGCGGGAGAGAACCTTCTGGTCGATTGCGGCTCCGGCCAGAGCCTTGTCGGCGACATCGGCTGGGGTGCCCGCGGCAATGGCCTCCGCCTTGACGCCGTCCAGGAAGGTCGCGAGATCGCCACCGCATTGCTGCTGCGCCTGGGCCAAACCCGTGGAGGCGAGGAGCAGGGCGAGGGGGAGCGCAAGACGCCGGGCTTTGTTCATCGATCGGTCCTTCGTTTCGAGGTTCCGGCGCATGGCGCTTCTTGCGCATGCATCCGGTCCCTTCAGGGTGGTTTGGCAGAGCCTCTAGGCCGTGTTTGCGATCATTTCGAGACGGCAGCGACCCAATTCTGCCAGTTCTTCTGCGTGCCGGCAAAGACGTTGATGTCGGTTTCGCCGCTGATGCCGGGGATAACGCCCGTCGAGGTGTATTGCCAGAAAGACCAGCGGCGCTCCGGATAGATGACGCTCGGGTGCTGGGCGACGGCCCGGACCCAGAAGTGATGGTCCTTGAAGGCGCCTTCGAGGTTGTCGCGATGAAAGTCGACCGAGGTATAGATGATCGGGCGCTTGCCGTAATGGGCCTCGATGCGCTGCATGAAGCGCTGCATTTCCGCGCGGACCGTCGCGGGATCTGGTCTCAGGCGGCAGGTTGGAGATGTGGGGTTCCATTCGACGTCGAGCACAGGCGGCAGGAGGTTTGCGTCGCGCGGTACGTTTTGAATGAACCACTCGGCCTGTTCGTCGGCCGAGGAGCAGAAGTAATAAAAGTGGTAGGCCGCATGCGGGATATCTGCGTCGCTTGCCCCCTGCCAGTAGTCGTGAAAGCGCGGATCCAGCATGTCCTTGCCTTCCGTCGCCTTGATGAAGACGAACGAAACGCCCGACCTCTTCACCTGGCGCCAATCGACATCGCCGTTCCACTTGGAGACATCGATGCCATGCACTTCGTGGCGATGCGGGGTCTTGCCATCGAAATGCTGCGGATCGGTGTCCTGGAAGCGCGGTGAGACGGAGGCCGTTTCCAGCACGTCATAGGATCCCGAGGTGCAGGCCGTCATGGCGAGGCACGTCAGAAGAAGCGTCGAAAGCCAGCGCATCATGGGTCCGTGATCTCAGAAGGGACAGTCGATGCGCCCAATCGGCACATCAACGGTTCGTGGGGCAGGCGCGAACACCGTCCCCATCATGGTGAAAACCGGATTAGATGCAATCTTGCTTGCGCGAGGCGGTCACCGCGTCAGGACGGCGTGCCAGGCATAACCGCGCCAAAGTGGCTGGAAGCTGAGGCCTAGACCCTGTGCCAAGGCGCGCTCTTCCAGCACGGCGCGCAGGTCCGGACGGGGCGTGACGTGGAAGCGTGCAAGCCAGGCCTGCAGTCCGCTCCTGAACCAGCGCGGCAAGCGTTCCTGCTGGCCGAAGTCGACGATGTGCAGCGATCCTTTCGGTGCAAGCGCGTCGATCCCCCGGTCAATCGCCGCCTGCCAGTCGGGGATCATCGAGAGCGCGTAGGAGATCATCACGCGATCGAAATGGGGTTCGGCGAAATCGGCCGGTCGGAAGGCCGTCGCATCAGCGACCTCAAGCCTCGGTGGAGCGGCTTTGTCCTGAAACTTCGCCCGCGCGGTTGCCAGCATTTCCGCCGAGATATCCAGACCGTGAAGGCGCGCCGTCGGGAAATGCCGGCGGGCCAGCACAAGGTTGCGGCCAGTGCCGCAGCCGATCTCCAGCAGCGATCCACCCTTCGGCACATCCAGGCTCGTGATCATGTGGTCACGTCCCAGCAAATAGTATTTGCGCGTCAGATCATAGATGTGGCGCTGGTAGCGATACATCCGGTCCATGCGGTCGGCATGGCTGTCATTCTGATCGGCTGCGAAGGTGGTTGGGCTTTCGCTCATGCGGGCCGCTTTTCGTAGATGTGGAAACCGCCATAGATGGCGGAGCGATCCTGACGGTTCAGGCTCTGCGAGCGGTCGGTATGGTAATCCCATTGGGCGAGCAGATCGGGCACGAGCTTGCCGTTCAGGATGCTCTCTTCCGCAGCCGTGCGGAAGATGACACGCGCGCCCTCGGCGGCGGTGCGCGTGATTTCGGTCCACAATTCGTTCAGCTGCCGCGGGTTCATCCAGTCCTGGGCGTCCAGAAGCACGTAGCGGTCGACGCTGCCCGCCGGCTTCTTCGTCAGGAGCTCGGTGAAGCTGGCATGATCGACCGTGACGCGATCGGCGGTGTCGCGAATGGCGCAGTAGTGCTGCTCCTGCAGATAGGTTGGCAGCACGCCTTCTTCCGGCTTCGGGTAGCGGCGCATGAATGCCTGCCAGGCGAAATAGTTGTCCTTCAGGAGGAAGTGGCAGCAGAGCTTTTCCAGCCTGTGGCGCAGGACGGGTGCGATCGTGCCGTCGTCGGCGAGCGATGCAAGCTCGTCATATTGCTGAGGCGGTATGCCGAGACCGAAGAGCGAACTCTTTTGGCGGGTGAGCCAGCGGATCAGCGGCTTGTCGAACAGTGGCGCGATCCGGCTGTCGAAGAACATGCGCTGTTCGCGCAGCGAGCGGGTTTGTGCGAGTTCCTCCAGCCGCACGCCATGGCTGCGGGCAATCAGGTGGCCGATGGCGATGAAGCGGCCAAGCAGGCCGGTGCGATAGATGTTGCGATTGAAAACCGCGATGCGCCGGCGACCATCAAGCCCGCGCGCGTCCCAATGGCGCCGGGTGGCGGCGTCGAGATTGGGTGCGATATGGCGGTCATAGAGACGAACATTCGATTTCACCGAATGCTCGCCCAGCAACCGCCGGACCGATGCGTGGTCCGGCAGATGGCGGAAGGCCGCGAGCTTCAGGCGGTTCAGCGCGATGTGGTTCGGGTTGAGGTCGACCACGTCGATCGAGGCGGGGCGGCGGCTGAGATAGGCGAGCATGTTGCAGCCGCCCGAGCCGATCGTCACGATCCGATGGCCCTCGGCCAGGTCCATGGCCTGCATGTCGACTTCCGGATCTTCCCAGATCTGGGCGTAGACGAGGCCTGAGAAAAGCCAGCCGAACACGCGTTCCGACATGCCGGCAGGTGAGAGGGCTGCGTGCTGCAGCAGGGCGTCCTTCAGCTTCTCGTTTCCGCGAAATCCGGCATCGGGTGCAAGCTCGGTCATATCGATCCGCCGTCCTGTTGGGTTTCACGGCGTGTAGCGTCGCGTTGCTACAGTTTGATGACGTCAATCCCGAAGGGCGGTAACTGAATCTCAATGCATTCTCTGCAAATTATCCTCAGTTTTTTAAGGGGCGTTTAACATGATGTTAACTCAAATCCCGCCTGGCAGACGATTGCGTTACGGTATTGCCGGCTTTGTTGGCGGCTCTGCCGCGCCTGTAGCGGTCGCTGTTTCCCTGGTCGCGCAGTCTGGTCTTGGCACGCTTTCCACAGCATTCGTCGATCCATGGTCTCTCATCGCGGCTCTGGGGCTGCCGCTTGTCGGCACTGCGGTCGGCTGGCGAATCGCGGCCTGGGAGACATCCCTGCATGAACGCATCCGCCGCCTCGAGGGTGGTACCAGTGCGCTCGAAGTCGCATCGCGTATCGACCGTCTGACCGGTCTCGGCAACCGTCAGGCGCTGAACGAGGCACTTGCGGAGCGCCTTCGCGCCGGCAGTCATGGCGGCGGGACGGTGCTGCTCATCAACCTCGACCGCTTCAAATATGTCAATGACACGCTGGGCCACGCCGCCGGCGATGCCTTGCTGATGCTTGTGGCCGATCGCCTTCGGCAGGCTGCGGGGGACGAGGCACTCTTGTTTCGGCTCGGTGCGGACGAGTTCGCAGTGATCCTGCCGCAGGCGCAGCGGCGCCCCGTGGCGGAATTCGTCTGCCTGGCAATCGAACACGCGTTAGGGGAGCCGTTCGAACTCGAACAGGGGCGCATCATGACGGGCGTCAGCATAGGCGCAGCGCTGATCACCGCGCAGGACAGGGAGGTTGCCACCCTGCTGCAGCGGGCCGATCTTGCGCTCTACCGGGCCAAAGATGTCTTCGGGCCCGCACATGCCTTCTATGACGAGACCGTCGCGCGTGAAGTGAAGGAAGGTCTCGAACTCGAGCGGGACCTTTCGCGGGGTTTCGTCGACGGAGAGTTCTATCTCGAATACCAGCCGATTGTCGGCGTTGAAAATGGTGAAGTGCGCTCGCTGGAGGCGCTGCTGCGCTGGCACCATCCCGAGAAGGGTCTGATCACGCCCGATGTCTTCATTCCCCTTGCGGAGAAAACCGGGATCATCCAGCTGATCGGAAAGTGGGTGGTGCAGCAGGCCTGCGCCGCCGCCGTGACATGGCCGGCACCCACGGGCGTCAGCGTCAATGTCTCGGGCGACCAGTTCAAGGATCCCCAGTTCGTTTCCCATATCCTCGATTGCCTGGTCGAGACGGGTCTGGCGCCGGAGCGTTTGACCATTGAGGTGACGGAAGCAGTCTTCTCCGTTGACATTGATCTCGTCTGCCGCAGTCTGGCCGAGTTACGGTCGTCAGGGGTTCGCATCGCCCTCGACGACTTCGGGACGGGTTTTTCCTCGATCAACAATCTCAGGCTCTTCCCGCTCGATGAATTGAAGATCGACCGCTCCTTCGCCCATCAAATGCTGGAGACGGCCCAGGGGGCGAAACTGGTCGACCTGATGCACAAGCTGTCGGAGACCTTCCAGATCCGCACGACGATCGAAGGTATCGAGACCAAGAAGCAGCTGGACTTCGTCAAATTGCTCGGCATCGGCGAGGCGCAGGGTTTCCTGTTTGCCAAGCCTTTTGCCGCCGGAGAAGCACTGCACTTCCTGCAGACACGCCTGGCCCAGAGCAAGGCATCAACGGTCGCTTGAAAGTCGCGGGATAACCGCATGCGTTGAGGACACGCATCTTTCGCCTGTCATCTATTCCTGCTTCGATGGCGCAACAGGAGGACAGGCGATGCGGAAAATGGTGAAGTGGGGCTTGCGGGGCATGGTTGCCCTGGTGGCAGTCATCGGCCTGGCCGTAGTCTGGGTCCTTGCTTTCCCGCCGGAACTGCTGCGTGTCGGCACGGGCTATGCGGCCAAGATCGTCTGCTCGAATGTCTTCATTGCCGGCCGCGATGCCGACGAGGTGTTGCGTGACGACGTGCAGGCGCCGGGCCACCCATTGCTGAGGCTCGTCAATGCGCAGGTCGATCTGGAGCAGGGACTGGTCAGAACGTCATTGCTGGGTGTCGTTGCACCCTCTGTTGCGCTTCATCGAACCGGGCTCGGCTGCGCCACCGTCCGCCAATCAGACATCGAGGCGGCACGAAGTCTGACGGCGCCGCCTTCGGAAGCCGCCCCTGCGGATCAGACCCGTCCCTGGCCAGAGGGCGAGGCAGATGCCCAGACCGATCCGCGGCTTGCGGGCGTACTTGCCGATCCAGACCTTCTGGGCCCCAATGCCCGCGCGATTGTGGTGGTCAAGGACGGTCGGATCATCGGAGAGACCTATGGTCCCGGCTTCAACGCCCAGACGCCCTTGCTCGGCTGGTCGATGACAAAGACGGTGACGGCAGCGCTCGTCGGCATCCTCAAAGGGGAGGGGCGGATCGATGAGACTGCTGCAAACCTCTTCCCGGAGTGGAGCGGCGACAGCCGCGCCGAGATCACGCTTGCCGACTTGCTCGCCATGGAGAGCGGCCTGCGCTTCAACGAGAGTTATGGCGACGTCACCGACGTGACGCGCATGCTTTATCTCGAACGCGACATGGCTGCCTATGTGGCGTCGCTGCCGTCCGAAGCCGGGCATGGAACGCGCTTCAACTACTCCTCGGGCGAAACGGTGCTGATCTCGCACTACTGGATGTCCCGTCTTGCCAATCGCGAGGATGCACTCGCCTTTCCACGCCGTGCCCTGTTCGATGCAATCGGCATGCGCAGCGCCGTGCTCGAGGCGGATGTGACCGGGACCTTCGTGGGCGGCTCCTATCTTTATGCAACCGCGCGTGACTGGGCGCGGTTCGGACTGCTGATTGCGGAGAACGGGCAGTGGGCCGGACGGCAGATCGTCGATCCCTCGATCATGGCGCGCATCTATGAGCCAACGGCGGTGTCGGGTGGTGACTACACCCGAGGCCAGGCCTGGCAGAACGGGCCTGAAGCGAACGACGGCAGCTTTGCGCTTCCCGACGACACACTGTGGATGCTCGGCCATGACGGCCAATCGGTTGCCGTCATTCCGTCTGAGCGTCTGGTGGTCGTGCGTCTCGGGCTGACGCCCCGCAGGCTCGATTACAGGCCGCAGAGGCTGGTGCAGGCGGTTCTTGAGGCGATCCGCTGATTACCGCAATCACTGCATCAGATGCAGCATGCCCTTGCGCTTGGCGTCATAGTAATAGCCGCGCGAATAGAGCCGGATTGCCTGGTCGTGATCGTTGTCTGCCACCAGCCAGGCGCCGCGCAAATACCGAACCGCGTATTTGATGTTGGTTTCCGCATCGAACAGACCTTCGGCGGGGCCGTCGTAGCCCATGGCCTTCGCGGTGTTGTAGCGGATCTGCATCAGGCCGTAATTGCCCTTGCTATAGGCTGCGGGATCGTAGCGGCTCTCGCGATGAACGACACGATGCACGAGGTCGAGCGGTACCTCGTACTTTTTGGCGTATTTCTCGAGCAGGGCGTTGAGCCGCGTCGGACCGACTGTCTCAGGCTTGCGCTCGGGGTTCAGGGCCGGCGGTTCGCCGGGGGGCGAAATGTCGAAGGGGTCGCCAAAACTTGTGAGTGCGGTCGCGCGGAGGGGCGCGGCGTAGGCAAGGACGACCGGCGGGTTTTCGGTTGCCGAGGCAGGTCCTGCCGCAGTCGAGGTCGCCGATGCCGCAGCCGGCGGGACAAGGGTCGCCTGGGTGGGAGCGGCAGCGGCTGCGATTTCCTGGCTTCCTGTTGCTGCCGAAGCCGTCGGCGTGGTGACCATGGCGAGTGCATCGGTCGCGGCGGTCTGCGGTGCCGTGGGGGACAGGGCGGATGCCTTGAGTGCCGGAATCGGGGCTGCGGTCGCGGTGCCCGGAATGATCGGTGCCGGACCGGGATTGGCGGCGGCAAGCTCGGCCTGGGTCATCACCGGTGTCGTCTGCGCCATTGGTGCAGCCGTGCCATTCGCCACGGCTTCTGCAGCCATGGCAGCCTGCATTTCCGGCGATTTGGGATTGGCCCTGGGCGCGGAGGCGAGATCGGCCTTCACGCTTTCATCGATCGCGGTGCATCCGCTCAGACCAGCCAAGAGTGAAGCAGCGATGCAGAGAGCGATGCCGCGGTCAGTTCTGACGTTCATGCCACTATCCGTTACGAGATGCACGCGAAGTCACCGGCAAATCACCCGGCGGTTCGTTTCCATTTCTTAATCTATGCCCAGCATTGCGGCAAGCTTGCGACCGGACGGGCCATCCGGACGCGCTCCAATGTATCAGGCTGCAATCTTGCGATAGCCGGCGGTGACGGCCTTGGCGGCAATCAGCACGGTTCCGCCCGATCGATTGACCGTACGGCGAACCACATGTTTTCGCATCACTTTCCGCGCGCTCTCGGCAAAGATCGCGTATGGCAGGCATGTCAGAGCTGCGAGAGCAAGGAACATGCCGCCGAGTGTCAGCGCCTGGGGGAGAAAAGGTGCGGACGGCATCAGGAATTGCGGCAGAAGTGCGGCGGCGAGCAGGCTGCTGCGCGGATCGCGGGATTCCCGCTGGAAGCAGTGAACGATGACTCGCAGCGGTTTTTCTTCCGGAAGATTGTCATTGTCGGCCACTGGCTCGATGCCGACAGGGGCGCGGGTGAGGCCAAATGCAAACAGCATGAGCCAGAAAAGGCCGATCCATTGAAAGACCGTGAAGGCGGCCGGCGACAGCGAGATCAAGGCCCATGACAGTGCCAGTGCTGCTGCGACCGCCATGACGCCGCCCAGGGCTGTTCCGGTCGCCGTGGCAAAGACGCTTCGTTTGCCGTGAGCCAGGGCATAGGCAAGCACCAGCCGTTTCGAGCGGCCGGGCACGATCAGAACGACCGTCGCAACCAGTGCAAACAGGATCCAGATAGTCAGGGGCATGGCACTCACTCCTCAGAGTAGAGGAAGCCAGCTTTCGGCTCTGAGGTCAATGGATGGGACGGTACTTCTGACCGAGATAATCCATCACTTCTTTGAACCAGGGTGTCTCGAGATCAAAGGGTTTGCCGCCCTTGATGCGCGGGAATTCGATGGTGCGCAGACGCCCACCCTTATCCTCGTCATGGCCGGTGACACCCGATACCTTGTTGAGGCCGCTTTCGACCGCGAGATCCACCATGCTCTGGATCAGGCGCAGGTCGTCGTAATTGGCCGGGGCCGAGCGGGCGTAGTAGCCGGATTTCTGAACCATAGAGCGGTCGGCATCGAGCAGCTTTGCGAAATGCTTCTGGAACCAGTTGCCGACATTGATGGTGTCGAGCTTCACATGGCCGAAGGCGTCGCGCTTGATTTCTTCGCCGGCCGCCTCGCGGTCGGCGACGATCTCGTCCATGCAGGCGCCTTCCGAGACGAACAAGGTGACGAAACCGGTGCGGTCCATGATGTCCTTCAGGCGGGCCGCTTCGCCCTCCATGTCGAAATGGGTTTCGGGCAGATAGAGGCCGTCGATGTTCTTGAGCTCCTGATTCATCATGAAGCCCTCGATGTACTCGTTGTGCTTCGTGCGCTGCATGTAGGCGCGGGCCGTTGCCGCCGTCAGCCAGCCGCAGTGGCGACCCATGACTTCATGGATGACGAGGGTGCGCGGCGAGGCGCTCTGCTCGTTGGAGACATGGTCGAAGAAGCGGGCGCCGACTTCGGCTGCCGTCCAGGCGCCGAGTGTCTGCTTGATCGGGTAGACGTCGTTGTCGACGGTCTTCGGCAGGCCAACGACGGTCAGGTCGTAGCCATTGGCGCCGAGATAGGCAGCAAGGTCGGCCGCCGTCGTGTTGGTGTCGTCCCCACCGATCGTGTGAAGAATGGTCACGCCGTCTGCGGCGAGGCGTTCGGCGGCGACCCGAAGCGGGTTTTCACCCTCCTTGACGAGGCCGCGCTTGACGCAATCGGCGACATTGGTGAGCTTCACGCGGCTGTTGCCGATCGGCGAGCCGCCATAGCGATGCAGGACGTGCGCCTTTTCGCGCATCTCCTTGGTGATCTCGATCTTGTAGTCCATGAGCAGACCACGGAAGCCGGATTTGTAGGCGACAATCTCGACCTCAGGTGCAATGTCGGAGTAGCGCTCGATCAATCCGCCGACGGCAGACGAGAGACAGGGCGCGAGGCCCCCGGCGGTCAACATCGCGACTTTCTGCTTGGCCATCATTCCTCCTCGGACGCTGTCATCGCCCGTCTGCCGTCTGGTTCAGGTGGCAAATGGATGCGACAGCAGGGGCGAGCTGTAAAGCCAAAAAATCAAGGAAAACGGGCGTTTCGCCATATTGGCCGGAGCATTCGCGAATATAATCGATTCAATTGCTGCGCTGCGGCGGAGAGGTCGCTGTGGATAATGGGATCACCCATCCAGAGGGCGCCCAAAGCGGTCGTCTTCAGCGAAACGGATTTAAGATGAAGAAACTTTAATCCTCGCAAAGAGCCCCGACTCCTTGCTTTTTCTGGGCATATTTGGTCAAGCTTTTCGCATGATCTTCGATTTCGCCTGCGAACAAATATCGTCATTCTGGGACCGTTTGCTAGGCGCGATCGGTGACGCTGCCGGCAATGTGATCGGAAGCATCGTGGAAGCCGTGCGAACCGTGTTCGAAGGCGATCCCGAAACGCGGCGACGCGTATCCTTCTCCGTCGCGATCATTGCGCTGTCTGCCAAGATGGCAAAAGCAGATGGGATCGTGTCCAATGCCGAGGTCGATGCCTTTCGCAGGGTGTTCGATTTTCCGCCGGAAGAGGCCCGCAACGTCGCGCGGCTTTACAACCTGGCACGCCAGGATGTGGCCGGCTTCGAGACCTATGCGAAAAAACTCGCCAGCATGTGCCGGACCTGTGACGAGTTCTGCCCGGTCCTCGAAGATATCATCGACGCGCTGTTTCACATCGCCAAGGCCGATGGCCTGGTGCATGAGAAGGAACTCGCCTTCCTAGCAAGGATCGGTGAAATCTTTGGGATTTCCGACGAACGGTTCCAATCCATCACCGAGCGCCATATCCATCAGGACGGCGATCCCTATGGTGTGCTGGGCGTCAAGCCGTCCGATGATTTCGCAACGATCCGCAAGCGTTACCGCGCACTCGCAGCCGAGCACCATCCCGACCGGCTGCATGCCCGCGGCGTGCCCACGGAATTCCACGCGGTTGCCCATCATCGCATGGCAACGTTCAACGCGGCCTATTCGGCGATCGAAAAGGCGCGCCGCGCGGCATGACGTCTTTGCAGGCTGACTACGGGCGTGCGGAGATCTGTCCGTCGCCCAATCATGGCGAGCGTCTCGGCGTCGAGCGGCCGGACATCCTTCTCCTGCATTACACCGGCATGCCGTCTGCCGAGGGCGCGCAGACATGGCTTTGCACGCCCGAGAGCCAGGTTTCCAGTCACTACATCGTCTATGAGGACGGGCGGGTGGTGCAGATGGTCCCCGAATCCCGTCGTGCCTGGCATGCGGGCAAGAGCTTCTGGGCCGGTGAAACCGACATCAATTCACGTTCGATCGGCATCGAGATCGCCAATGCCGGGCATCCCGCAGGGCTGCCGGACTATCCCGAAGTGCAGATCGAATCCGTCATCCAATTGTGTCTCGAATGCGTCGGGCGGCATCAGATCGCCCCTGAACGGGTGCTCGCACACTCCGATGTGGCCCCCATTCGCAAGGTCGATCCGGGGGAAAATTTCCCCTGGGATCGGCTCTACCGGGCAGGGGTCGGGCACTGGGTTGAGCCCGCACCCATCGGCGGTGGACGCTTCTTCCAGCGGGGTGATCGGGGGCAGCCTGTCGAGGCGCTGCAATCGATGTTGTCGCTCTATGGTTATGGAATTGATATTACAGGTGATTTCTGCGCCCAAACCGAGGGTGTCGTGGCCGCTTTCCAGCGTCATTTCCGGCAAGCCAAGGTTGACGGCGTCGCCGACAGCTCGACCATCGAGACGCTGCATCGACTGCTGACGAGCCTGCCGCGTTTCCGCTGAAAGGCGGCGCCTCACACGCTGTTTTGGACCAACGAAGTCAACGCGTGCTGGACGCTTTTGTTGCGACGCCACAGGATTTCCTCATTGGGCGGCTCTAAAGGACGGGCTGAACGGCGCCGGCGGTTCGACAGGAACCCGGCGCGAAGATCAACTTGAGAACCGAGACGGGCGGCCCCAGCCGGGCTCGCGACGCGACTTCGCGTCCGCTTTGACGCGCGCCGACTTTGGTTGCTCGATTGGAGACTGAACCTTCCATGACACGACGACTTGTTGCTGCTGCGGCATGCATTGCCCTTCTGTTGACTCATGCTCAGTCGGCGCTTGCCGGCAGCGAGGAGCGCCGTTTCAAGAAACCACTGAAGACCATTTCCCGCGATGCCGGCTATCCGGCCGCTCCGTCCTTTTCCAAGAGCCCCTACAGCGCCATCATCACCAAATATGCCAAGACCTATGGGGTCCCTGTCGATCTCGCTCATGCGGTCGTGCGCATAGAGAGCAATTTCAATCCCAGGGCGCGTGGCAGCGCCGGCGAAGTCGGCCTCATGCAGATCAAGCCGGCAACCGCCCGGGCCATGGGCTATCGCGGCAAGACCAAGGGGCTCTACGACCCCGAGACGAACATCCGCTACGGCATGAAATACCTGTCGATGGCCCATGAACTGGGCGGGGGTGAAACCTGCGGCACCATTCTGCGCTACAATGCCGGACACGCCGCCAAGCGCATGAACCCGATCTCCAAGCGTTACTGCGGCAAGGTCATCGCGCTGATCGGCAACTGAGAAAGACCTGTGCCGCAGGTGTCTCTCCGACTGGACTTGAGGTTTCGCCATGCTATCACCGAACGCAACGTAAGGATGGTGTCGTATGGTTGAGCGGTTCAAGTTTCTTGTTGTTGGTCGAGGCATGATGGGGGCTGCAGCGGCGCGTTATCTGGCGCTGCAGGGGGACGGTGTTGCCGTTATCGGACCCGACGAGCCGAAGGACTGGGCGAACCACCAGGGCGTCTTTGCCAGCCATTACGACGAGGCGCGGATTACCCGGACGATCGATTCGAACCCCGTCTGGGCCCGGCTCGCCAATCGGTCCATCGCGCGGTATGGCGAGATTGCTGCCGAGAGTGGCGTCGACTTCTACGAAGAGGTCGGTTGCCTGATCGTCGGGCCAAAGCGCGGCGGGCGCGATCCCTATGTCGGCCAGGTCGAGTCGGCGGCTCGCCAGCTCGGCGTCTCGATCGAGATGCTGTCGGATGCCGCCTTGAAGGCGCGTTTCCGGTATTTCGACTTCGGCGACAATTGCGAGGGTGTCTACGAGGAGAAGAATGCCGGTTACGTCAATCCGCGCCGGCTCGTCGAGGCGCAGAGCATCCTGGCCGAGAAGGCCGGCGCGTCCGTGATCCGCCGGACGGCGGTGTCGGTTCGGCAGGAGGGCGGTCTTGCCATTGTCACCACCGACGACGGATCCGTCTATTCGGCGGAGCGGGTGCTGATCGCCGCTGGCGGCTTCTCGATCAACGAAAACCTTCTGCCGCGTCCCATCGATCTCAAGGTCTATGGACGCACGGTTGCCTTCTTCGAGATCCCGGACGAGGAACTGGATGCCTATGCCGGCATGCCGTCGCTGATCCACCAGCCGGATGATCCCATCGATCACATCTACCTTCTGCCGCCGGTGCGCTATCCCGATGGCAAGACCTATCTCAAGATCGGTGGCGATCCGGATGATCTGCTGCTTGAAACCGAGCCGGAGATCCGCGCCTGGTTCCGGCGCGGCGGGCGGCTGACGACACGCGATCATCTGCATCGAATCATCACCGGACTGGTGCCGACGCTTGCGGATGCGCCGTTGTCCATGGCGGCCTGCGTGACTTCCTTTACGCCGGAAAACTATCCGGCCATCGGCTTTGCCAGCGAGCGAATCGCCGTGTTGACCGGCGGCTGCGGTGCGGCGGCGAAGAGCTCCGATGAAATCGGGCGCCTCGGTGCCGAACTCATCCAGCATGGGCGGATCCTCGACGATGCCTATGGTGACGTGTTCGCGCCCGTGTTCAGAGACTGATTCACCAAAAGCCTCCAAGCGGGCGTGACGCCTCGCTTTTTGATGGCAATCGCAGAACGGGTCGGCTAAGGACCCCTTGCCAGTTGGCCGGGCAGCCGCGCTTTACCAATGCCGAAAGGCGGTAGGGTGAGGAAAGTCCGGGCTCCACGGAAACACGGTGCCGGATAACGTCCGGCGAGGGCGACCTCAGGGAAAGTGCCACAGAAAGCAAACCGCCTCGCATGCGAGGTCAGGGTGAAAGGGTGGGGTAAGAGCCCACCGCGTCGCTGGCAACAGGGACGGCACGGCAAACCCCACCGGGAGCAAAACCGAATAGGGATGACGCGGGTGGCGCGCAAGCGTTGCTACAGCCTGTTTCCGGGCCAGTCATCCGGGTGGGTTGCGCGAGGCAGCGTGCAAACGCTGTCCCAGATGAATGGCTGCCACGTTCCGGGAAACCGGGGCCATACAGAACCCGGCTTACAGGCCAACTGGCAAATTTTCCCTTTTTTCTCTTTCCGGCGAACCGCCTGAAAACAAAGGCGGAATGTGCTGCGCGCGGTCGGATCACATTTGCGGCAACGGCTGCCGAATTGCCCTCGGAAATCAGCGGCTTCTAACCATTCGTTAAGCTTAACCGCCTATCAATAATTGAATCGCGGAAAGGGCTCATCCCGACCGTTCCCATTGACGCCCATATTGTCCCATGGTATCCCATTTACATGCCGTTGCGGGGGTCTTTCCATCCCCTCAGTCCCGTGAATTAGGTGCTTCCTCTCGTCTTTCGGGCGGGCGCGTCGCGGGTGTTTCGGTTGGTGTATCCATGCGTAATCGGGGGTCGTCTGGTGGCCCTTCGTCCAAGGGGAGGTCGGTAGTCAGAGATGAGCCGCTTCCTGTCCAACGCGACAAACAGGATCGATACCAAGGGCCGGGTTTCCGTCCCTGCGGCATTTCGTGCCGTGCTGGTGCAGCGCGGAATTCAGGAGCTTTATTGTCTCCAGGATTTCGTCTATCCGGCGATCAATATCGGTGGTCCGGATCTGCTCGAGCGGTACGAGCGGAAAGTGGCGGCCGAGGATCCCTTTGCGTTGGAAGCAAACGAGATGTCGCTGCTGCTTCATGGTGGCGGCGTCTTCATGCGACTCGATGCCGAAGGGCGATTGGCGGTGACGGATTTCATCCGGGATTTCACGGGGATTTCCTCGGAGGTCTGTTTCGTCGGCCGTTCGGATCATTTTCAGGTGTGGCAACCGCAGGCGTTTCACGAGGCGCAGGCGAGGGCCAGAGAGGTGGTCAGGCAGCGGGGCCTGCGCACCTAGAAAGACGGGGAAACGGAATGGCGGCGACTTCTGGCGAAGGTTTTCCTGATGCCGATGGCGGACCAGTTCGCCACATTCCGGTTCTTCTCTCGGAGGTCCTGCAGGCGCTTGAGCCTGAGGCCGGCAAAGTCATCCTCGACGGCACCTTTGGTGCGGGCGGCTATACGGCGGCCATTCTCGGCAAGGGTGCCGGCGTGATTGCGCTCGACCGTGATCCCAACGCGATCTCGGGCGGTCAGGCGCTTGTCGATGCCAGCGGTGGCCGCCTTGCCCTGCATCACACGGAATTTTCCAATCTCGCCGATTTTGCGCCTGCGGGTGGTCTCGACGGTGTCGTTCTCGATATCGGCGTCTCCTCGATGCAGATCGATGAGGCCGAGCGCGGTTTTTCGTTTCAGCGCAACGGGCCGCTCGACATGCGCATGGCGGTGTCGGGTGTGTCGGCAGCCGATGTCGTCAATCGCGCCAAGGTGTCGGACCTTATCCGCATCTTCGGCTTTCTCGGTGAAGAGAAGCATGCAGGCCGAATCGCGCGCGCCATCGAAAAGCGCCGTGCCAGCGAGCCGTTCCAGACGACGCGTGAACTCGCCAACCTCATCGAGACGGTCAATCCGCGCAAGGCCAAGGACAAGATCCATCCGGCCACGCGCGTTTTCCAGGCATTGCGCATTTACGTGAATGACGAGCTCGGCGAGCTTGCCCAGGCGCTGTTTGCCGCCGAGCGCGCGCTGAAGCCCGGTGGTCGTCTGGTCGTCGTCACCTTCCATTCGCTGGAAGATCGCATCGTCAAGAAGTTCTTCTCCGAGCGGTCCGGCAAGGCGTCAGGTTCGCGCCATCTTCCCATGGTGGAAGCGCGCCCGGCAACCTTCGAACCGGTCGGCAAGGGCATGGTCGCAGCCAGCGAGGAAGAGGCGGAACTGAACCCCCGCGCTCGCTCCGCAAAGCTTCGAGCCGGCATCCGCACCTCGGCGCCTCCCGAGCGCGCCGATATGTCGATCTTCGATCTGCCAGACCTTGCCACTCTCGAAAAGATCGGAGGCTGACCGTGCTGAGACCCTTCGATTTCATTATGGTCTGCGCCATGCTGGCGGCGGCGACCGTCACCTACAAGATCAAGCATCACACCGATAACAAGGCGGCCGAAGTCCGCCGGCTCGAAGCGGAAATCAAGCTCGAGAAGGATACGATCGATCTCCTGAAGGCGGACGAGGCCCTGCTGACGCAACCCAACCGTCTGGAGCGGCTGGTTCAGACCTATGCGGCCGAGCTGCAGCTCGTGCCGACCGACCCAAGCCAGCTCGCCCGGCCGATGGAGCTACCTATGCCGAAGGACCAGGTTCCTGTGCCGGAAGCCGAGGAGGGTGCTGCCGACGGTCTCAGCGCGACGGCTCCGTCCGACCCCATCAAGGATCTCATCACGACAGGATCGGTGGACCGCTGATGACATTTCTTTCGCGAATCATGCTGCTGAAAAGCCAGGCGCACTTTTCTACCGACGTGCAGCGTGGCGGTGCCGTGGTGAATACCGCCACGTTCAAGGGGACAGGCAAGCGCAAGTCCGAGATGGCGAAGACCCGCGTCGGCCTGATGATCGCGACCTTCTGCGTTGCCTATGCGGTAATTGGCGGTCGTCTGGTGCAGTATGGCCATGCCCAGCCGGAAACCGTGTCCAGCATCCTGCCGGCCGATCGTCTGATGGCGTCCCGCCCCGATATCCTGGATCGCAACGGCGAAGTACTGGCCACTGACATCCGTACCGTCTCGCTGTTTGCCGAGCCACACAAGATCGTTGATCCCGACGAGGCGGTCGAGCGTCTTTCGACCGTTCTCAAGGATCTCGACGTCAAGGATACCTATCGCAAGCTCTCGTCCGATTCCCGTTTCCAGTGGCTTCGCCGTCAGCTGACGCCGAAGCAGCAGAGCCAGATTCTGGCGCTCGGCATTCCCGGAATCGGCTTCCGTCCGGAAAAGCGCCGCTTCTATCCGGGTGGTCCGACTGCCTCGCATATCGTCGGTTACGCCAATATCGACAATCGCGGTATGGCCGGCATGGAGAAGTACATCGACAACCAGGGCATGGCGGATCTGCGCGCGCTCGGTATGACCAGCGACACCCCGCTCGAACCCGTGCGGCTTTCTGTCGATATCCGCGTTCAGAACATCCTGCGCGACGCCCTGGTGACGGCGGTTTCCAAGTATGAGGCGATTGCCGCCGGCGCGGTGGTGCTCGACGTGCATACCGGCGAGGTCATCGCCATGTCCTCGATCCCTGACTTCGACCCGAATCGCCCTCAGGAGGGGGCGCAGGAGGGCTGGATGAACCGGATGACGAACGGCACGTTCGAAATGGGCTCAACCTTCAAGACCTTCACCACGGCCATGGCGCTCGATTCGGGCAAGGTCTCGATGAAGGACAGTTTCGACGCCCGTTATCCCATCCGCATCGGCCGCTTCACCATCAAGGATTTCCACGGCAAGAACCGGATCCTCACCGTTCCGGAGATCTTCCAGTATTCGTCGAATATCGGCACGGCCCGCATGGCCGAAGCCGTTGGCACAGCCGGTCACCAGGAGTTCCTGACCCGGATGGGGCTTCTGACGCGGCTTGAGACCGAGCTTCCGGAAGTGAAGGCTCCCTCGCAGCCGCGCGAATGGAAGCAGATCAACTCGATCACCATCTCGTTCGGCCACGGTGTGTCGACGACGCCGTTGCAGACGGCGGTCAGCGCTGCTGCCCTCGTCAACGGTGGCAAGCTGATCGCGCCGACCTTCCTGACCCGTAACCGCGAACAGGCCGACCAGATTGCGCAGGTCGTGGTGAAGAAGCAGACCAGCGACGACATCCGCTATCTGTTCTGGCTGAACGGCAAGAGCGGTTCGGGCAAGCACGCGCTTGTCGAAGGCTTCAATGTCGGCGGCAAGACCGGGACGGCGGAAAAGGTCGTCGACGGGCGTTACTCCGATGACCAGAATTTCAACTCCTATGTTGCGGCCTTCCCGATCGAAAATCCGCAATATCTCGTGCTGAGCTTCATCGATGCACCGAAGACGGGCGAGGGCGGTGGCCGCACCGCCGGTCTGACGGCTGCACCGATCGTCGGCGAGATCATCCGCAGAAGCGCCGCAATTCTTGGTGTAGAACCGAAATACGGGGAAGACGGCTCAGCATTGCTCGTCTCTTATTGATCAGATCGACTACAGACGGGGCGATTCGCGAAAATTGCCCCGAGAGGATGGACTGCATATGCTTTTGGGCGCACTGGCTGGCGAGGAGTTTGGGGATCAGGTGACAGCCGGCGGTGCTGCTGGCATCGAGGTTCGGGGACTTTCAGCCGACAGCCGCAAGGTCGGACCGGGCACTGTCTTCTTCGCCTTCTCCGGATCAAAGGCCGATGGCTCGGCCTATGCTGCCCAGGCAGTCGAAAAGGGCGCTGCCGCCATCGTCGCCTCCCATGCCATCGACACCTCCGTTCCCGTCGTTGTCGTCGACAATCCGCGCCGTTTTCTGGCGCTCGCTGCGGCCCGCTTCGTCGGTCGCCAGCCGAAGACCATGGTCGCCGTGACCGGAACGGCCGGCAAGACGTCAGTCGCCTCCTTCACGCGGCAGATCTGGGCGGAAGCCGGTCATGCGGCAGCGCAGATCGGCACGACCGGCGTCATCTCGCCGAAGCGGAATGATTATGGTTCGCTGACCACGCCGGATCCGCTGGCGCTGCATACGCTTCTTGGCGAACTCGCCGATGAGGGCGTGACGCATGCTGCCATGGAGGCATCCAGTCACGGGCTCGACCAAAGCCGTCTCGATGGCGTGGTGCTGGCGGCGGCCGGTTTCACCAATCTCGGCCGCGACCACATGGACTACCATCCGACGATGGAAGACTACATGGCTGCCAAGATGCGGCTCTTCGATACGCTGCTGCCCAATGGTGCGCCAGCGGTCATCTTTGCCGATGACGCGTGGTCTGAGGTGGCGATCCGGGCTGCCAAAGCGTCGGGCCATGATGTCCGGACCGTCGGTCGGAAAGGTGATTTCCTGAGCCTGAAGCGTGTCGAGCATTTCCGGCACAAGCAGGTCGCCGAGGTGCATCACGGCGGCGACATCTTCGAAGTGCATATCCCGCTTGCCGGCGATTTCCAGATCGCCAATGCGCTGGTCTCCGCCGGTCTCGCCATCTCGACGGGTGTGGCACCCGGCGTCGCGCTCAAGGCGCTGGAGCATCTTAAGGGTGCTTCGGGCCGGCTTGAACTGGTGGGCCAGACCAAGGGCGGGGCGCTTGCCTATGTCGACTATGCCCACAAGCCGGAAGCGCTTGAGAATGTGCTGACGTCGGTTCGTCCGTTCACGACGGGTCGGGTAATTGTTGTCTTCGGCTGCGGCGGGGATCGCGACAAGGGCAAGCGGCCGATCATGGGCGAGATCGCCTCGCGGCTCGCCGACGTGGTTGTGGTCACCGACGACAATCCGCGCTCGGAAGTGCCGGCGACGATCCGCTCCGAGATCATGGCGGCAACGCCCAAGGGTATCGAGATCGGCGACCGTGCCCAGGCCATACGGGCCGCGGTCGCTATGCTTTCCACCGGGGACACGCTGATCGTGGCGGGCAAGGGGCATGAGGAAGGACAAACGGTCGGAACCGAGACCTTGCCGTTCTCGGACCACCAGGAAGTCCGCAAAGCCTTGGAGGAGTTCGACCGTTGACCCTGCTCTGGACCGCGCGTGAAATGGTCACCGCCATGGGTGGCCGTCCCTTCGGCAATCTGCCCGAAGGCGTTACCGGTATTTCGATCGACAGCCGCACGATTTCTCCCGGCGAAGCTTTCTTCGCCATCAAGGGCGACCGTGTCGATGGTCACGACTATGCCAGCATCGCCATCGCCAATGGTGCTTCGCTGCTCGTCGTCAGCGAAGCCAAGCTGCCGGCGCTCGGTCGCCTGACCGTGCCGATGATCGTGGTCGAGGATGTTCTCGTCGGCCTGCAGAAGCTCGGCATGGCCGCGCGCGACCGGACGCCCGCGACCGTGATTGCCGTCACCGGCTCGGTCGGCAAGACGACGACTAAGGAAATGCTGCGGCTGACACTTGCGCCCTCCGGCAAGGTGCATGCCTCCGTTGCCTCGTTCAACAATCACTGGGGTGTGCCGCTGACGCTGGCACGCATGCCGATCGACACGCGTTACGGCGTATTCGAACTCGGCATGAACCATTCCGGCGAGCTCGGTCCCCTGTCGCGCATGGTGCGGCCCGATGTGGCGATCATCACGACCGTTGCGCCCGCCCATCTCGGGAATTTCTCCGATGTATCGGAGATCGCCGACGCCAAGGCGGAAATCTTCGAGGGTATCGTCAATGGTGGGGATGCGATCCTCAATCGCGACAACCCATATTACGAGCGCCTCGAGCAGGCGGCGCTGGCGCAGGGTGTCGAAAACATTCACAGCTTCGGACAGCATGCCAAGGCCGAGTTCCGTCTGGCGGAATTCGATGGGGCCGCCGAGATCTCGACGCTTTGGGTGTCGTTTGGCGGTGAGACGCGCGAAGTGACAATCGGTGCGCCGGGCCGGCATCTTGCCGAAAATGCGATGGCGGTTCTTGCCGCCGTCTCGCTTGTCGGCGCGGATGTCGATGCCGCAATCGAGGCGCTTGCAAACCTGACGCCGGTCAAGGGGCGCGGTCAGCGCCACCGGCTCAAGATGCCCGACGGCGCGCTGACGCTGATCGACGAAAGCTACAACGCCAATCCGGCCTCGATGCGGGCAGCGATCGCTGTCCTCGCGTCCTCCCAGCCGACAGGCGAGGGACGGCGGATCGCCGTTCTCGGCGACATGCTGGAGATGGGCGAATTTGCGCCGAGCGTGCATGCCGATCTCGCCGGGCCGCTTCTGGCGGCGGGCATCGAGCATGTCTGGCTTGCCGGTCCCGAGATGGTCGCGCTTCGCGACGCGCTGCCGGAGACGGTGCACGTCGTTTATCTCGAGACCACCGAGGAACTTTCGAATTTCGTGACGGCCGAGGTCCGGCCCGGCGATGTCGTGATGGTCAAGTCATCGCTCGGCATCGGTTTCGGCAAGATCGTTTCGGCTCTGCTTGACAAGTATCCGGCATTCACCGACACGGAGCGCCACCTTTAATTCCGGGCTTTTTGAAAGGGCTCCAATGCTGATCTGGCTTGTGGAACTGGCGGACAACCTTCAGTTTTTCAATCTCTTCCGTTACATCACCTTCCGGACCGGGGCTGCTCTCTTCACCTCGGCGCTGGTGGTCTTTCTGTTCGGCCCGGCGATGATCTCTTCGCTGCGCGTGCGCCAGGGCAAGGGTCAGCCGATCCGCGCCGACGGACCCCAGACCCATTTCAAGAAGGCGGGAACGCCGACCATGGGCGGTTTGATGATCCTGGCAGGGATCGTCGTTTCCTCGCTGTTGTGGGCGGATCTTTCGAACGTCTATGTCGTCGCGACCCTGCTGGTGACGCTCGGCTTCGGCGCGATCGGCTTCTACGACGACTATCTCAAGGTGACGAAGCAGACGGAAAAGGGCTTCTCCGGCAAGGCGCGTCTGGGGATCGAGTTTCTGATCGCGGGCACTGCCGTCTATTTCATGATGTCAACGGCGCTGAGCTCCGGACCGCAGGGCTCCACCTTCGGTTCGTCGATCGCTTTCCCGTTCTTCAAGGACTTCCTGATCGATCTCGGCATCTTCTTCGTGCTGTTCGGCGGCTTCGTCATCGTCGGTGCCGGCAATGCGGTGAACCTGACCGACGGTCTCGATGGTCTGGCGATCGTGCCGGTGATGATTGCGGCTGCCTCGTTCGGGGTCATCGCCTATCTCGCCGGTAATGCCGTCTTTGCGAACTATCTGCAGATCAACTTCGTGCCTGGTACCGGTGAGCTTGCGGTTGTGCTTGGCGCGGTGATCGGTGCGGGCCTCGGCTTCCTTTGGTTCAATGCCCCGCCGGCGGCCATCTTTATGGGTGACACCGGCTCGTTGGCCCTTGGTGGCCTGATCGGCTCGGTCGCCGTTGCCACCAAGCACGAGATCGTCATGGCGATCATCGGCGGTCTCTTTGTCATGGAGACGCTGTCAGTGATCATCCAGGTCGGTTATTTCAAGCTGACCGGCAAGCGTGTCTTCCTGATGGCGCCCATCCACCATCACTTCGAAAAGCTTGGCTGGACGGAGAGTCAGGTGGTCATCCGTTTCTGGATCATCGCGGTTGGCCTTGCCATGCTCGGCCTCTCCACCCTGAAACTGCGGTGAGGCGGCGATGATCCCGGCGACCACGTTCAAGGGCAAGACCGTCGTACTGTTCGGGCTGGGTGGCTCGGGGCTTGCGACCGCCAAGGCCTTGCAGGCCGGCGGAGCTCGTGTGATCGCATGGGACGACAATCCCGACAGCGTGGCACGGGCGGCAGCCGAAGGTGTGCCGACGCAGGATCTTCGCGAGATTGACTGGTCCTCCGTCGCCTCCTTCGTGCTTTCGCCGGGCGTGCCGCTCACCCACCCGAAGCCGCACTGGACGGTGGGCTTTGCGCGTGCCGCCGGGGTCGAGATCATCGGCGATGTCGAGATCTTCGTGCGGGAGCGCCGGGCACATGCGCCGGATTGCCCGTTCATCGCGATCACCGGAACCAACGGCAAGTCGACCACCACTGCCTTGATTGCGCATATTCTTCAGGCAAGCGGTCGTGACACTCAGCTTGGTGGCAATATCGGCCGCGCGGTGCTGACGCTTGATCCGCCGAAGGACGGTCGCTTCTTCGTCGTTGAGTGCTCGTCCTATCAGATCGATCTTGCACCCACCCTCAATCCGACCGCCGGCATCCTGCTCAACCTGACGCCCGATCATCTCGATCGTCACGGCACCATGCAGCATTATGCCGACGTCAAGGAAAGGCTGGTCGCGGGGGCAAAGACGGCGATCGTCGGCATCGACGACAGCTACTGCGAACTGATCGGTGACCGTATCGAGCGGGCCGGCACGAAGGTGATCCGGATCTCCAAGCGCCAGCCGCTGGCGGACGGGCTCTATTCAGAGGGGTCGCGGATCATGCGGGCGGAGCAGGGTGCGACCTCGCTGCTGGTCGATCTCGACGGCATCCAGACGCTGCGGGGCAGTCACAATGCCCAGAATGCCTGTGCGGCGATCGCAGCCTGCCTGGCCGCCGGAGTGTCGGAAGAGGAGATCCGCAAGGGTCTTCAGAGTTTCCCGGGGCTCAAGCATCGCATGCAGCCGGTCGGCAGACGTGCCCAGGTGGTTTTCGTCAACGACAGCAAGGCGACCAATGCGGATGCGGCAGCGCCTGCGCTTTCAAGCTACGATCGGATCTACTGGATTGCCGGCGGATTGCCGAAGGAAGGTGGTATCGCAAGCCTCGCACCACTCTTTCCGCGCATCGTGAAAGCCTATCTGATCGGCGAGGCTGCTTCGGCCTTTGCAGCACAGCTTGGGGACCGTGTGCCTTACGAGATCTCGGACCGGCTCGAGCGTGCTGTGGCGCATGCAGCAGCGGATGCCGCTCGGGATGGCGAAGCTTCGGCCGTGATGCTCTCACCGGCGTGCGCGAGCTTCGACCAGTACAAGAATTTCGAGGTCCGCGGCGACGCGTTCGTTTCGCATGTCGCAGAGCTTGACGGGGTGACGATGCTGATCGATCTGCCGACAGGAGGCAAATGAGATGGTAAGCCGCGTGGAGAGAGGGCCGGTCGCCGACTGGTTCTGGACGATCGACCGCCTGTTCCTGATCACCTTCGTTCTCCTGATGGGGATCGGGCTGATGCTCTCCTTCGCGGCGTCTCCGGCGGTGGCCGAACGTCTTGGCCTCGACAGCTTCCACTTCGTCAAGCGCCATGCCATCTTCATGATGCCGGCCCTTGGGGTGATGATCGGTCTGTCCTTCCTGTCGCCGCGCCAGGTGCGTCGCGTGGCCATGCTGCTGCTTGCGGCCTCGCTGATCATGATGGTGCTGGTCCTGTTCATCGGCCTTGAGGTCAAGGGCGGGCGCCGCTGGCTGTCGATCGGCTCGATGTCGATCCAGCCCTCTGAATTCATGAAGCCTGCCTTCGTGGTCATCTGCGCCTGGCTGTTTGCCGAACATGCGCGCCAGCCGGAAATTCCCGGCAATCTCTTCGCCATCCTCCTGTTTGCCATCGCTGCCGCGCTGCTGATCGCCCAGCCTGACCTTGGTCAGACGATCCTGATCGGCAGTGTCTGGGGAGCGATGTTCTTCATGGCCGGCATGCCCTGGCTCTGGATCGTCATTCTGGGCGTCCTGGGGGGCGCCGGGTTCTTCGGGGCCTATCTGACGCTGCCGCATGTGGCGGGACGAATAGATCGATTCCTGACCGGGGAAGGCGATACCTTCCAGGTCGACACGGCTCGCGAAGCCATCATTCGTGGTGACTGGTTCGGTCAGGGACCGGGCGAGGGGATTGTCAAGCGCATCATCCCGGACAGCCATACCGACTTCATCTTTTCGGTTGCTGCTGAAGAATTCGGCATCGTCTTCTGCATTGTGCTGGTGGCGATCTTCGCCTTCCTCGTGCTGCGCGGTCTGAGCCACGCCTACAAGGAGCGCAACGATTTCAACCGTCTCGCCGTGTCCGGCCTCGTGTTGCTGCTTGGCGTTCAGTCGATGATCAATATCGGCGTCAATCTCGAACTTCTGCCGGCCAAGGGCATGACGCTGCCGCTGATTTCCTATGGTGGATCGTCGATGACGGCGATCTGCGTCACGGCCGGCTTCATCCTGGCGCTGACCCGCCGACGTCCCGAAAAGCGTGCTCAGGAGCGCAGTCTGTTTCGTTCAGTGGCCGGCGTACCCGCGGAGTAGTTGAATGAGCAAGGGTATCGTGTTGCTTGCCGCCGGTGGAACCGGCGGTCATCTTTTTCCGGCTGAAGCGCTGGCGCATGAGTTGAAGGCGCGCGGTTATGCCGTGCATCTGGTGACGGACCGTCGTGCCGAGCGCTATGCCGGAAGCTTCCCGGCTGATGAAATCCATACCGTGTCCTCTGCGACCATCGGCTCTAAGAACCCGGTGGCCGTCGTGAAGGCATTTCTGTCGCTATGGCGGGGCTATCGTGAAGCGCGGGCGCTCATCTCGCGCTTGAAGCCGAAGGCCGTCATCGGCTTTGGCGGTTACCCGACCGTACCTCCTCTCTTTGCTGCAGCGGGTCTCGGCGTTCCGACAGCAGTCCATGAGCAGAATGCGGTGATGGGGCGTGCTAACAAACTGCTTGCCTCGCGTGTTCGCGCGATCGCAGGCGGATTTCTGTCTCCGGGCGGCGAGCATGCGGCAAAGATGGTGGTGACAGGCAATCCCGTACGCCCGGCTGTGATTGCTGCAGCGGCCCAGCCCTATACTCCGTCGGGCGAGAATGAGGCGTTCAATCTCGTGGTCTTCGGCGGGAGCCAGGGTGCACAATTCTTCTCCGACGCCATTCCCGGTGCGATCCGCCTTTTGCCCGATGCGCTGCGTCAGCGTCTGGTGGTGACACAGCAGGCGCGGCCGGAGGATCGGCAGAAGGTGATCGACAGCTACACGACGCTTGGCATTCACGCGGATGTCGCGCCCTTCTTCACTGATATGGCGGAGCGTCTTGCCGCGGCTCATCTCGTGATCTGCCGCTCCGGCGCGTCGACGGTGTCGGAGCTCGCCGTGATCGGGCGTCCGAGCGTGCTTGTGCCTTACCCCCATGCGCTTGATCACGACCAGGCCGCCAATGCCGCGGCTCTTGCAGCAAAGGGCGGTGCGCAGGTGATCGCCCAGGCTGAGCTTTCACCAGAGCGGATCGCCGACCTCCTGACCAAGGCGATGGAGGGGCCGGAGGGGCTTGTCACCATGGCTGCTGCCGCGAAAAGCACGGGCAAGCCCGATGCTGCCGGCTTGCTCGCCGACCTCGTAGAGGCTATTGCCGCCGGCAAGGGCATTGCCCAGTCGAAGGGAGCCACACAATGAAAATGCCGAAATCCATCGGCCTGGTCCATTTCATCGGGATCGGCGGCATCGGAATGAGCGGGATCGCCGAGGTGCTGCACAATCTCGGCCACAAGGTGCAAGGGTCTGACCAGGCCGAGAGCGCCAATGTCCAGCGTCTGCGCGCCAAGGGTATCGAAGTCTTTGTCGGCCACAAGGCCGAGAACCTCGGTGATGCCGAAGTCGTCGTCGTCTCGACTGCAATCAAGAAGAACAATCCGGAACTGATTGCCGCGCGCGAGAAGCTGCTGCCGATCGTCCGGCGCGCCGAAATGCTGGCCGAATTGATGCGTTTCCGCAATGCGATTGCGATTGGTGGCACGCATGGCAAGACGACGACCACGTCTATGGTCGCTGCCCTTCTCGAAGCCGGCAATCTTGACCCGACCGTCATCAATGGCGGCATCATCAATGCCTATGGCACCAATGCGCGCATGGGCGAGGGCGAGTGGATGGTGGTCGAGGCTGATGAGTCCGACGGCACCTTCCTGAAGCTGCCGGCCGACGTCGCTGTCGTCACCAATATCGACCCGGAGCATCTCGACCATTACGGCACCTTCGACAATGCGCGGGCGGCCTTTCGCCAGTTCGTCGAGAATGTCCCATTCTACGGTTTCGGCGTGATGTGCCTCGACCATCCGGAAGTGCAGGCGCTGGTCAGCAAGATCGAGGACCGCAAGGTCATCACCTATGGTGAGAACCCGCAGGCCGATGTGCGCTTCTCGAATGTGCGCCTCGATGGCACGCGCTCGATCTTCGATGTCGAGATCCGCCGTCGCCGCACGGGTCGCGTCTTCAACTTCAAGGATCTCGTGCTGCCAATGCCGGGCCGGCACAATATCTCCAATGCCTGCGCGGCAATTGCTGTGGCCAATCGGCTCGACATCTCCGAAGAAGCGATCCGTAAGGGGCTCGCCGGCTTCGGTGGCGTGAAGCGTCGCTTCACGCTGACGGGAACGTCGAACGGTGTGCAGGTCTTCGACGACTACGGACATCACCCTGTCGAGATCAAGGCGGTGCTGAGGGCCGCGCGCGAGGCCTGCCAGGGCCGGATCATTGCCGTGCATCAACCGCATCGCTTCACGCGTCTGTCGAGCCTGTTTGACGATTTCGCCAACTGCTTCAACGACGCCGACACGATTTTCCTGTCGCCGGTCTATTCGGCAGGTGAAGATCCGATCGAGGGGATCGATTCGGAGACGCTGGTGTCGCGCATCAAATCGGGCGGCCACCGTGACGCGCGCTACCTGGCCGCGCCGGATCAATTGGCCTCGCTGGTCGCGGGCATTGCACAACCGGGTGATTTCGTGGTCCTGTTGGGGGCTGGCAACATCACCCAGTGGGCTGCAGCCCTGCCGGCTGAACTTGATGCAATTTCGGGAAAGTCTTGAATGAAACAGGTGGATGGGGAAAAGCTTCTGGCGTCGCTCGGCCCGGGGGTCAACGATCTCAAGGGGCGGCTGACGCCTGATGCGCCGATGGACCGGGTCACCTGGTTCCAGGCTGGCGGTCTGGCGGAACTGATGTTTCAGCCGCATGACGTCGAGGACCTGACTGCGTTCCTGAAACTCTTGCCGGAAGATGTGCCGCTCACCGTCGTGGGGGTGGGATCGAACCTTCTCGTACGTGACGGCGGCATCCCCGGTGTCGTGATCCGTCTGTCCGCCAAGGGGTTCGGCCAGGTCGAACTGGCGGGCGAGAACCGCATCCGAGCCGGCGCCATCTGCCCGGACAAGCACATTGCCGCCATGGCGATGGACAACAATATAGGTGGCTTCCACTTCTATTACGGCATTCCCGGCTCGATCGGCGGCGCTGTGCGCATGAATGCCGGCGCCAATGGCGGAGACACGGCCGGCCGTCTGATCGAGGTCGAGGCGGTTGACCGCCAAGGCAATGTCCATGTCCTGTCGAATGCCGACATGGGTTACACCTATCGTCATTCGGCGGCACCCGAAGGGCTTATCTTCACCAGCGCCTTGTTCGAAGGCTATCCGGAAGAAAAGGCGAAGATCCGCGCCGACATGGATGCGGTTCGCCATCACCGGGAGACGGTCCAGCCGATCAAGGAAAAGACCGGTGGGTCGACCTTCAAGAACCCCGAGGGACATTCGGCCTGGGAACTGATCGATGAGGCCGGTTGCCGCGGTCTGATGATCGGTGGTGCGCAGATGTCGTCGCTTCACTGCAACTTCATGATCAATGTGGGCCACGCAACCGGTTACGACATCGAATATCTCGGCGAAACCGTTCGCCAGCGCGTGTTCGAAACCTCCGGCATCAAGCTTGAATGGGAAATCAAGCGGTTCGGCATTTTCATGCCGGGTCGTGAGGTCAAGCCTTTCATGGGTGTTGTGCCGGCCTGAGGCCTGGTGTTTCCGTACGAAGTTTTAACTTCGCTCAATTAGGCTCCCCGAAGTTTCGGGGAGTTTCATGTTCGATCTGGTGCATGTCTGGGTTATTCGGCAACTGACGCTTGGGGAGTTTGCGTCGCGACATGCGGTGTTGTCGAAAGCTGCCTTGATGGCTGCGAAGATCGCGGTCTTTGCCTATCTCCTGAATATCCTTGGCCATCTTGTTCTCGTGGCCTTCGGGCTTCTCCCTTATCCCCTTCTTCCGGCGCTTGTGGTCGCGACGATGCTGACGCCGCCCGTGTCGTTCTTTGTGGCGCTTCTCGCCTATTCCGTCGTCGGCCTTGCAATCTATGACCTCGGTGTTTCGCGCCAGCGCTTTGAGACCTTGAGCCGAACGGACATGCTGTCCGGGCTCATGAACCGTCGGGCATTTCTCGACACGTTCGAGATGGCGCGCGGTCCGGTCGCCCTGATCCTGTTCGATATCGATCGCTTCAAGTCGATCAACGATACGCTCGGTCACAAGGCGGGAGACGATGTCATCGTCCGCACGGCGCAATGCCTGACGGATGCTCTGGGTTCGGGCGAAGCCATTGCCCGGATCGGCGGCGAGGAGTTTGCCGTGTTGCTGACGGGGCAGGGAACGGAACGGGCGATGCAGTTGGCAGAGACCATCCGTGCGTCGGTCGAAGGTCGGGGGCTGACGATTGGCGGGCGACAGGTCTCCGTCACCGTCTCTGCAGGGGTCTCCGAAGGTCTCGCCGAGCTTGGTTTCAGCGAACTTTTCTCTGGCGCAGACCGTGCTCTCTATCTGGCAAAAGCAAGCGGACGGAATCGAATCGTGCATGCCCGAGAGCTGGTTGAGGCGTCCTTGGGCCTGTCCGGCCCGGACGTCGGTGAGGCCACCGGCGGTCGTCCCCGGCTGACTGCTTGAAGTCAGCCAATCAAAAATAAACCCAATATAACAGTGCGTTCTGTCAAAAAGCTAATTCGATTAATTAGCTTTTGAGGCTTTCCGTTTTCCAGGCCGGTTAACGAAAGTAAACGGTTCATTAACCTTAATGTTGTTCAACTGACCTCACAGAGCCGGATCAGTCGGTTTGACTGCCGGTCGGGTTTGGAATTTGCGAGGCGTTGATGAGTGGCAAGCATGTCGCGGTTTTGATGGGTGGATTGTCCTCCGAGCGGCCTGTCAGCTTGTCCTCGGGGAATGCCTGCGCGACCGCTCTCGAAGGTGAGGGCTTCAAGGTTACCCGCGTCGATGTTGGTCGCGACATTGGTCGGGTTCTCGAAGAACTCCGCCCAGATGTTGCCTTCAATGCGCTGCATGGTCCCTTTGGTGAGGACGGCACCATTCAGGGTGTTCTCGAATATCTCGAAATTCCCTACACGCATTCCGGCGTGCTTGCTTCGGCGCTTGCGATGGACAAGAAGCAGGCCAAGATCGTGGCCGCCCAGGCGGGTGTTCCGGTTGCCGAGGCCATGGTCATCAATCGCTTCGATATCGGCAATACGCATCCGATGGCGCCGCCTTATGTGGTGAAGCCGGTTCGCGAGGGTTCCAGCTTCGGTGTTGTCATCGTCCGCGAGGATATGGCGCATCCGCCGCAGATCCTGACCTCCAGCGAATGGCGCTATGGCGACGTCGTGATGGTCGAGCGCTATGTCGCCGGTCGCGAGCTGACCTGTGGCGTGATGGACGGCAAGGTGCTCGGAGTAACCGAGATCGTGCCGCTCGGGCACAGCTTCTACGACTACGACTCCAAGTATGCTGCCGGCGGGTCGCAACATGTGCTTCCTGCGCAAATTTCACCGAAAATTTACCAAAAAATACAATCATTAGCGCTCAAGGCACACCAGGCGCTCGGGTGTCGCGGGGTGAGTCGGTCCGACTTCCGTTACGACGATCGCTTCTCCGAGGATGGTGATCTGATTTGGCTGGAGCTCAACAACCAGCCTGGCATGACCCCCACTTCTCTGCTGCCGGAAATGGCTGCCCACGCGGGATACAGCTTTGGTGAATTTGTACGTTGGATGGTGGAGGACGCTTCTTGTTCTCGTTGAGCGGCAACAAACTGGTTGATGGTCCGGGTGTTTATCCCGCAGCGCCGCTTGCCTCCGGGGAGGCGAAGGTGCTGCCGCGGCCGCTCCGTCGTCTCGTGCGTTTCGTGGTCAGCCTCTGCTCTGGCCGCATCGTTCTGCCGCGTCATCTCGGCAAGGTCAGCCTGGCCGGCTTTTATGGTCTGGTCTGCCTGCACGGTGTCGTCGTCGGTGGTCACGGTCCTGTCGTGATGCAGACGGTCACGTCCAAGGCTGGTTTTGCCGTCGAGGATGTTCGCGTCTCCGGCAATCAGCATACATCCGAAATCGACATTCTTCAGCTCCTCGGTCTCGATGGATCGACGAGCCTGCTTGGGCTCGATATCGCTGCTGCGCGCCAGGCGCTCTCGCAACTTCCCTGGGTCGAATCGGCCGAGGTTCGCAAGGTGTATCCCTCGACGGTCGAGGTGGTCCTGCGCGAGCGTCAGGCCTTTGGCATCTGGCAGCATGGCAGTGACCTGTCGCTGATCGAGCGTTCGGGGTCTGTCATTGCTCCGCTACGGGATAACAAATTTGCTTCGCTGCCGTTGTTCGTTGGTCGGGATGCCGAGACTGCGGCTGCGGCGATCGACGAGGAATTCTCGAACTGGCCGGCCATTGCGTCGCGTGTGAAGGCTTTCGTTCGCATCGGCGGTCGTCGTTGGGACGTCCATCTCGACAATGGCGTGATCGTACGTCTGCCCGAGGAAAATGTCGCCGCTGCGCTGGCGCTGCTCAACCGTTTCGATGAGGAGCAGCAGGTGCTTTCGCGTGATATCGCCCTGGTTGACTTGCGTCTGCCAGATCGTGTTGCCGTCCGCCTGACGCCTGGTGCTCTGGAGCGCCGCACGGCTGCTCTTGAAGAGCGCCGCAAGGCCCTGAAGAAGCTGGAGCAGAAGATATGAGCATCTTCGGCGGTTCCTCCTTCGGTTTCCCGCGCACCAAGCCGCTTTCGTCGAAGCGGGCGCATGTCGTCTCGGTTCTCGATATCGGCTCGACCAAGGTCGTCTGCATCATTGCGCGGCTGACGCCGCGTCGCGAATCGGCGGTTCTTCCGGGGCGCACCCACAATGTCGAAGTGATTGGTCTTGGCCATCAGCGTTCGCATGGCATCAAGTCCGGCGTGATTGCCGATCTCGACGCCGTCGAGAGCGTCGTGCGTCTCGCTGTCGATGCGGCAGAGCGCATGGCCGGCCTGACCGTCGAAAGCCTGATCGTCAACGTTTCTGCCGGGCGCATCGGTTCGGATGTCTATACGGCTTCGATCGATCTCGGCGGCCAGGAAGTCGAATCCGGGGACCTGCGTAAGGTTCTGATCGCGGCTGGCCAACAGTCCCAGGGCAATGATCGTGCGGTCCTGCATTCGCTGCCCACGGGCTTTTCACTTGACGGAGAACGGGGAATCCGTGATCCCCTTGGAATGTATGGCGACGTTCTCGGCGTCGACATGCATGTGGTCACGGCCGAACGTGCAGCGCTTCGCAATCTGGAGCTCTGCATCAACAGGGCTCACCTGACCGTCGAGGGCGTGGTCGCCACCCCTTACGCCAGCGGCCTTGCTGCCCTGGTCGATGACGAGGTGGAGCTCGGTTGCGCGGCGATCGACATGGGCGGTGGCATGACCACCATCTCTGTCTTCGCCGAAGGCAAGTTGATCCATACGGACGCCATCGGGATCGGCGGTCACCATGTGACGACCGATCTGGCGCGCGGGTTGTCGACCCGTATAGAGGATGCAGAACGTCTGAAGGTCGTTCACGGTTCGGCTGTCGCCAACGGCGCCGACGAACGCGAAGTCGTGTCGGTTCCGCCGATCGGCGAGGATGACCGTGATCAGCCGACCCAGGTTCCGAAGGCGCTCCTGACCCGGATCATCAGCGCGCGGATCGAGGAAACGCTCGAAATGCTGCGCGACCGTATCCAGAAGTCCGGCTTCTCGCCTGTCGTCGGAAAGCGCGTTGTCCTGACGGGTGGCGCCTGCCAGCTGACCGGCATGCCGGAAGCGGCGCGCCGCATTCTGGCCCGGAACGTGCGTATCGGTCGTCCTATGGGTGTCTCCGGCCTGCCGGCGGCAGCCAAGGGGCCGGCCTTCTCGACGGCCGTCGGGCTGACGATCTATCCGCAGATGGCGGATCAGGAAACACATGCCGGGCAGGGCGGGTTGTTCTCGCCCTTCGGCAACGGAAACAGCCGCTTCGCCCGTATGGGGCAATGGCTGAAAGAGAGTTTTTGAGTTCACCCGGCCGAGCACAAGGTTCGGCCAAGGGAAATCTGTTGAAATGACATGGCCGGCTTGGCGATGCGGCCGGAAAAAGAAGGAACGGGTACCATGACCATCAAGCTGCAGAAGCCAGATATCACTGAGCTGAAGCCCCGCATCACCGTCTTCGGTGTCGGTGGCGGTGGCGGCAATGCCGTCAACAACATGATCACCGCTGGTCTGCAGGGCGTCGATTTCGTCGTCGCCAACACGGATGCCCAGGCGCTGACCATGACCAAGGCTGAGCGCATCATCCAGCTCGGCGTCAACGTTACCGAAGGTCTCGGCGCCGGCTCGCAGCCGGAAGTCGGACGTGCGGCCGCAGAAGAGTGCATCGACGAGATCATCGACCATCTCAACGGCACCCATATGTGCTTTGTCACCGCCGGCATGGGCGGTGGTACCGGCACGGGCGCTGCCCCGGTTGTCGCCCAGGCTGCCCGCAACAAGGGCATCCTGACCGTCGGCGTCGTCACCAAGCCGTTCCACTTCGAGGGCCAGCGCCGCATGCGTCTTGCCGAGCAGGGCATCGAGGAGCTGCAGAAGTCGGTCGACACGCTGATCGTCATTCCGAACCAGAACCTTTTCCGCATCGCCAATGATCGCACCACCTTCGCCGACGCCTTTGCGATGGCTGACCAGGTTCTGTATTCGGGCGTTGCCTGCATCACCGACCTGATGGTCAAGGAAGGCCTGATCAACCTCGACTTCGCGGACGTTCGCTCCGTGATGCGCGAGATGGGCCGCGCCATGATGGGCACCGGCGAAGCATCGGGCGAAGGCCGTGCCATGCAGGCCGCCGAAGCTGCCATTGCCAATCCGCTGCTCGACGAAACCTCGATGAAGGGCGCTCAGGGCCTGCTGATCTCGATCACCGGTGGTCGTGATCTCACCCTGTTCGAAGTCGACGAAGCCGCGACCCGCATCCGCGAAGAAGTCGACCCGGACGCCAACATCATCCTTGGTGCTACCTTCGACGAAGCGCTGGAAGGCATCATTCGCGTGTCGGTCGTTGCAACCGGCATCGACCGTGCAGCGCTTGCCTCCAAGGGCTTCGAGGCCGCTCCGCTGGCAAAGCCGGCTATGCGTCCTTCCGCGGCCGTTGCTCCGGCACCGGCCGCATATCAGCCTGCAATGACGCAGGCCCCCAAGCCGACCATGGATCCGGTCGCAGACACCATTCGTTCGGCTGAAGCAGCCATGGAACGTGAACTTGAAATCGCGGTTGCCCGTCAGTCGCTGAGCCAGCCGCAGCCTGCTCCGCAGCCTGCTCCGCAGCAGGAATTCCGTCCGGCAAGCCGTCTGTTCGCTTCGCCGGCTCCGGAAGCGGCTCCCGCTCCGCAGATGGCACAGCCGGTTGCTCCCGCCCCGGTCATGAGCCAGCCTGCTCCCGTCATGCAGCAGCCCGCTCCGGTCATGCAGGCGCCTGTCGCGCCTGCTCCGATCGCAGCCGAGCCCCGCATGGCAGCAGAGCCGGTCCGCATGCCGAAGGTGGAAGACTTCCCGCCGGTGCTGCGCGCCGAAATCGACCACCGCGCCCAGCCGGCAGCACCCGCTGCCCAGGACGAGCGTGGCCCGATGGGTCTCTTGAAGCGAATCACCAATTCGCTCGGTCGCCAGTCCGATGAAGAGCCTGTCATGGGTGACATGACCGGTTCGGCTCCGGCAGCCGCTTCGCAGCAGCGTCGTCCGCTTTCGGCCGAGGCAAGCCTCTACGCACCGCGTCGTGGCCAGCTCGACGATCACGGCCGTGCAACCCCGGCTCGTGCCGTCAGCGAAGACGATCAGCTCGAAATCCCGGCCTTCCTGCGCCGCCAGACGAGCTGAGGTCCATTCGGACTCACTTTCGAAACCCGGGTCGCAAGGCCCGGGTTTCTTGCGTTTCACGCACTGTTACGTGACGTCGATTTGTTGATGATATTCAAGGGACTGGCTTCGTTACAGAACGAAAGAATCAGTGATTTGGCTCGCGTCGCGCTCACACGTATGTATGAGATCGAAAAGAGGGTTTGTTTACCCTCCCGCAAGAGTTAGCGACGGGAAGCTCAAGATCCACCGCCTCGTCGCTTCAGTTTTAAGGCTATCGGAATGGCAATTGCTTTGCTTGGATTTCAGACCACGATCGCGGCGCCTCTCACGCTGACGGGAATCGGGGTTCATTCCGGCCGAGAGGTGTCGATCACCTTCCAGCCGGCTGAAGCCGGCACAGGGATCATGTTCGTGCGTCAGCATGATGACGGTTCCACCAGCGAATATCGCGCCGTCTCCGCCCATGTCGGCAACACGGACCTTTGCACCGTTCTCGGCACCAATCCTGCCCGTTCCGTCGCGACCATCGAGCATGTCATGGCCGCACTCTATGCACTCGGCCTGGACAATGTTGTCGTGGAAGTGGACGGCGCCGAAATGCCGATCATGGATGGCAGCTCCGAGGTGTTCATCGATGCCATCGAGCAGGTGGGCATCACCAATCTGGGCGTCAAGCGCCGCTATATCCGCGTCACCAAGCCGGTCCGGATCGAATCGGGTGCATCCTGGTCCGAGTTCCGCCCCTATGACGGCACGCGCTTCGAGGTCGAGATCGACTTCGACAGCAAGCTGATCGGTCGCCAGAAGTGGGAAGGCGATCTGACGGCGCAGACCTTCAAGACGGAATTGTCGCGCGCGCGCACCTTCGGTTTCATGCGCGATGTCGAGCGTCTTTGGGCGGCCGGCTTTGCGCTCGGTTCCTCGCTGGAGAATTCCGTCGTCATTTCCGACGATGACACGGTAATCAACGTCGAAGGCCTGCGTTACGAGGGCGACGAATTCGTTCGTCACAAGACGCTCGACGCTGTCGGCGATCTGGCGCTGGCGGGTGCCCAGTTCATCGGCTGCTATCGCTCCTATCGCGGCGGTCACAAGATGAATGCCAATGCCCTGAAGGCGCTGCTCAGCGATCCGACCGCCTACGAGGTCGTCGAGGCACCGAGAAGCAGCCATCAGGTTCGTGCGCGTGAATTCGTACCGGTTCAGGTTTCGGAATTCGCGCCCTGGTCGGCCTGATCTGCGCCAAGACTTGAAAAGACACAGACGCCGGCTTCCTTTGCAAGGGCCGGCGTTTTGCTTGGGAAGATGAAGGAGCCCTTTACGGGCCACTTTCTGGGAGCCCTGCCACAAAAATGCGTTAAAGTCATATCACTGCGTTGCCCTCGTGCCGCTTTTATGGCTAGAAACGCCAGTTGAAGGCGACGGTTTTCAAGCGGCGCTGCAATCGGGATCATTTCGAATGAATCATGTAGGATCGGTCGTTGTGAAGAAAGCCGTGCGTATCGCGGGCCTCAGCCTGATGTTGTCTGTCGGTGCGGTGCTTGCGGGATGCCAAAGCGACCCTGACATCGACATCAGCAAGCTCGCTGCAGAGACCGAACCGCCGGAAGTGCTTTACAATCAGGGCCTCGCCAATATCAAGGCAGGCAACATGTCTGAGGCGTCCCGCAAGTTCGATGCGGTCGATGCCCAGAACCCGTTCTCCGAATGGTCGCGCAAGGCGCTCGTCATGAGCACCTTCACAAAGTATCGTCTCGGTCGTTACGCCGACGCGATCGCGACCGGCAACCGCTATATGAGCCTCTATCCGAAGTCCGAGGATGCCGCTTATGCGCAGTATCTCATCGGTCTGTCCTACTGGAAGCAGATCTCCAGCGTCACGCAGGATCAGCGCAACTCGGTGAAGACCATCGAGGCGATGCAGCGCGTGGTGAATGAATTCCCCGACAGCGAATATGTCGACGATGCGCAGGCGAAGATCCGCTTTGCCCGCGACCAGCTGGCCGGCAAGGAAATGCAGGTCGGTCGCTACTATCTGGAGCGCAAGGAATATCTGGCTGCCGTCTCGCGCTTCCGCGTGGTGGTCGAGGAATATCCGAACACCAACCAGATCGAGGAAGCGCTCGCGCGTCTGGTCGAGGCCTACTACGCCATGGGCGTGGTGTCCGAGGCACAGGCAGCCGCCGCCGTTCTCGGCCACAACTACCCCGACAGCCAGTGGTATGCGGACAGCTATGCGCTTCTGCAGAGGGGCGGTCTGGAGCCGCGTGAAAATGCCGGTTCCTGGATTACCCGCGCCGGCCGCAGACTGCTGATCGGGACCTGACGGTCCCTCGTCACGAAGTGAGATCCTGAGCCCATGCTGGTCCAGCTGTCGATCCGCGATATCGTCCTGATCGAGCGGCTCGATCTTGCCTTCGAGACGGGCCTGTCCGTGCTGACCGGTGAAACCGGCGCGGGCAAATCCATCCTGCTCGACAGCCTTTCTTTGGCACTTGGCGGCCGTGGTGACGGCTCGCTGGTGCGCCATGGCGAGGACAAGGGCCAGGTGACGGCCGTCTTCGATGTCGGTGGCAGCCATCCGGCCAGAACCCTGCTGAAGGGCAATGGCGTTGACGACGACGGCGACCTGATCTTCCGTCGTGTCCAGTCGGCCGACGGCCGCACCCGCGCCTATATCAACGACCAGCCGGTCAGCGTGCAGCTGATGCGCCAGGTCGGCCAGCTGCTGGTCGAGATCCATGGCCAGCATGACGACCGCGCCCTGATCGATACCGATGCCCATCGGATGCTGCTCGACGCCTTTGCCGGCCTGACGGACGAGGCGCTCGATCTCGGCGAAAGCTATCGTCGCTGGCGCGATGCCGAGCGGGCCTTCAAGACGCACAAGGCGAAGGTCGAGGCCGCCGCACGCGAGGCCGATTATCTGCGTGCCTCTGTCGAGGAGCTCGAAGGTCTGTCTCCGCTCGACGGCGAAGAGGACGAGCTCGCCGAGCGCCGCTCGCGCATGCAGAAGTCCGAGCGGATTGCGGGCGACATTGCCGAGGCTTCCGAATTCCTGAACGGCACGGCGTCGCCCGTCCCGCATATCGCCTCGCTGATGCGGCGTCTCGAGCGGAAGAGCCATGAGGCGCCGGGACTGCTTGAGGAAACCGTGCAGCTCCTCGGCACCGCGCTCGACACGCTGTCTGCCGCGCAGATGGAAGTGGAGGCGGCGCTGCGCCGCACCGAGTTCGATCCGCGCGAGTTGGAGCGCGTCGAGGAGCGGCTGTTTGCGCTGCGTGCGGCGGGTCGCAAGTATTCGGTTGCTGTTGCCGACCTGCCGGCGCTGGCGGAAAAGATGGTCGCGGATCTCGCTGACCTCGATGCCGGCGAAGAGCGGCTTGGCCAGCTGGAAGTCACCGTGCGCGAGACCAAGGGGCATTATGACCACCTGGCCCAGCAGCTTTCGACCAAGCGTCGGAACGCGGCTCAGGCGCTCGCCGATGCGGTCATGCAGGAGTTGCCGGCGCTGAAGCTCGAGCGCGCGCGGTTCATGGTCGAAGTGGCGGCCGATCCCGAAAATGCGACTGCCGACGGCATCGATACCGTGGAATTCCATGTCCAGACGAATCCCGGAACCCGTCCCGGGCCGATCATGAAGGTTGCTTCCGGTGGCGAGCTCTCCCGCTTCCTGCTGGCGCTCAAGGTTGCGCTTGCCGATCGCGGTTCGGCACCGACGCTTGTCTTTGATGAAATCGACACTGGCGTCGGCGGCGCCGTGGCGGATGCCATCGGTCAGCGGCTGAAGCGGCTCGCCGCGAAGGTCCAGGTGCTGTCGGTCACCCATGCGCCGCAGGTCGCGGCACGCGCTTCCACGCATTTCCTCATCTCCAAGGGGCCGACGGGTGACGCCGGCGACAAGATCGCGACCCGGGTCGCCATCATGGAGCCGGAGCATCGCAAGGAAGAGATCGCCCGCATGCTGGCCGGTGCCTCGGTGACCGATGAGGCGCGTGCAGCCGCTGCGAAGCTTCTGGCGGCTGGCGAGTGAACCTCTTGCCCCGGGCGCCCGTTGCCTTCCAAATCGAAACCTGTTTCGTTGCGGCATCATGTTGGAACTGATCCAGATCTACTGGGCTGAGACCCTTGCCGTGCTCTCCGTTGTGTTCGGCACGGTGGCCGCGACGCATGCGGCGATGACAAAGCGTGAGGTGCGCTCGGCGCTCGGCTGGGTGGGGGTGATCATCCTCTCGCCGCTGGTGGGGGCGTTGATCTACGCGGTTGCCGGCATCAACCGCATCCGGCGCGCCACACTGATCTCCAGGCGGGCCCTCGAACTCGATGAGATCTGGCGCAGCCTGTCCCTCTACGGTGTCAGCCGCGAGACGGTGGTCGCACAGTTTGGTGGGCGGTTCGGGCAGATGAAGTTGCTCGGAGACACGGTCTGCCGGCATCCGCTGTCTTCCGGCAACCACATCACCATGCTGACCACCGGCGATGAGACGTTCGCCGCCATGTCCGAGGCGATCGAGGCCGCGCAGTCCAGCATCATCCTGGAGACCTACATTTTCGACCGCGACGCCGTGGGGCTGCGTATTGCCGACTGTCTGATCGCTGCCCATCGGCGCGGCGTTGCTGTGCGGGTGATCGTCGATGCGGTCGGCGCGCGCTACAGCGTACCCAGCATCATCGGCTATCTGGAGCAGGCCGGCGTGCCCGTCGCCACCTTCAACGGTCAGGTCATCATGGGGCTTCGGCTGCCTTACGCCAACCTGCGCACCCACCGGAAGATCATGGTGGTCGATGGAACGGTCGGTTTCGTCGGAGGCATGAACATTCGTGCGGCCTTTGTCGGGGCGGATGCCGCCCGCGACACGCATTTTCGCGCAACCGGTCCTGTCGTCGCCGACATACTGGCTGTTGCTGCCGAGGACTGGCATTTCGAAACGGGCGAGGTGCTTCTCGGGCCGGAATGGCGCGTGCAGCTCAAGGAGGCCGTACCGGGGGCAGGGACGGCCATCCGGGCGGTTGTCTCCGGGCCGGATGCTCATATCGAAACCAACCACAGGCTGCTTCTCGGCGCCTTCTCGGTCGCCGAACATTCGATCCGGATTGTCTCGCCCTATTTCCTGCCGGACACGACTTTCATCGCCGCGTTGAATACGGCGGCGCGGCGCGGCGTGCAGGTGGATGTCATCGTGCCCTCGCAGAACAATCTCGCGATCGTTGCACGGGCCATGATGGGACAGTTCGACCAGATCCTGCGGGAAGGATGCCGCGTGCATCTGTCCGCCGGTCCCTTCGATCATTCGAAGCTGATGGTCATCGACCGGCAATGGTGCTTCATCGGCTCGTCCAATCTCGATGCGCGCTCGCTGCGTCTGAATTTCGAAATCGATCTCGAGGTCTATGACCGAGGACTGGCCGAGCGGATCGAAGATCGGATCGATCAGAGCCTCGCCCAGGCGGAGCAGCTGACCCTCGAGACGTTGAAGGCGAGGTCTTTGCCTGATCGGATGATCGATCGCTTGTTCTGGCTTGGATCGCCCTATCTTTGACCGGAGCGGGGCTTTTGGCCTTCGCCCCGCCCGTGATCGGCCCATGGCCCAACCGACGACGGATGCAATTGGTGTGATGAAGAAGACCAAGCCCAGCCTCGCCCGAACCATGGTGTCTTCGCTGCGGAACCGCAAATGGCGTCCGGCGGAGCGTCCGGCGACAGAGGCGGCTGACGGCGTCATGACGGTCGCGTCCTACAATGTGCACAAATGTGTCGGCACCGATGGCCGCTTCGATCCCGAGCGGATTCTCGATGTCATCCGCGAAATCGGCCCTGACGTGATCGCGCTTCAGGAGGCCGACCAACGCTTCGGCGAGCGATCGGGCCTGCTGGATCTCAATCGGCTGCGGCTGGAGACAGGGCTCCTGCCGGTACCTGTGGTATCGGGACCGAAGTCGCATGGCTGGCGGGGCAATGTGCTCCTGTTTCGCGAGGGGATCGTGCGCGACGTGCATCAGGTGGCGTTGCCCGGGCTTGAGCCCCGTGGAGCCCTTGTTGCGGAGATTGATCTCGAAGGGCGTTCGGGCCTGCGGGTGATCGCGGCCCATCTCGGTTTGCTGCGCTGGGCGCGGCGTCAGCAGGCGGATGTCATCCTCGATCTGCTGCAGAGCCGGGAGGAGCGTCCGACGCTGCTGATGGGTGATTTCAACGAATGGCGGCTCGGTCCCGGTTCGGCGCTGACGCGGCTCGAACCGGTCTTCGGTCCCTTGCCGCCGCCGATCCCCAGTTTTCCCGCACGTCTGCCGGTTCTGTCTCTGGACCGGATCATGGCGAACCGGGCGGGGCTGATCCTCGATCTGACGGTTCACGATACGCCGCTTGCGCGTCTGGCATCGGACCATCTGCCGCTGACGGCGCGGCTCGATCTTTCCAAGGTGGAGGAGTGATCCCCACTCTTTTCATTCGGGCAATTTCCGCTAAGACCGGCAGTCGAGCATTCGGAGGACGCCATGGCCGTTGACACAATTCCCGTCGAGACCCTGACCGAAGAGCAGGCGAGGGCCGAGCTGCAGAGGCTTGCCGCCGAGATCGCCCACCACGATGCGCTCTACCATGGCAAGGACCAGCCGGAGATTTCCGATGCGGATTACGACGCGCTGAAGCGGCGCAACGATGCGATCGAGGCTGAGTTTCCGCAATTGGTGCGGACAGACAGCCCTTCGCAGCGCGTCGGTGCCGCGCCTGCCGGCATCTTCGCGCAGGTCGTGCATGCGCGGCCGATGCTCTCGCTCGACAATACGTTTTCCGACGAGGACGTTCAGGACTTCGTCGCCTCCGTCTATCGCTTCCTTGGCCAGCTTCCCGACAGTTCGATTGCCTTTACCGCCGAGCCGAAGATCGACGGGCTCTCCATGTCGCTGCGCTACGAGAACCGGCGGCTGGTGACGGCGGCGACCCGCGGTGATGGCACGACCGGCGAAAACGTCACGGCCAATATTCTCACGATCAAGGAAATCCCCACCGAGCTCCCTGCGGATGCGCCCGATGTCGTCGAGGTGCGTGGCGAAGTCTACATGGCGAAATCCGACTTCCTGGCGCTCAATGCGCAGATGGAGGCCGAGGGCAAGCAGACCTATGTCAATCCGCGCAATACGGCGTCCGGATCGCTGCGCCAGCTCGATCCGAAGGTGACCGCGAGCCGCAAGCTGCGCTTCTTCGCCTATGCCTGGGGCGAGATGAGCCAGATGCCGGCGGAGACGCAGTGGGAGATGGTGCAGACCTTCGGCCGCTGGGGCTTCCCGATCAACCCACTCACGGCGCGCCTGAACTCGGTCGAAGCGATTCTCGACCATTACCGCCAGATCGGACTGCAGCGGCCGGATCTCGACTACGATATCGACGGCGTCGTCTACAAGGTCGATCGACTGGATCTGCAGGCGCGGCTCGGTTTCCGGTCGCGCTCGCCGCGCTGGGCGACCGCCCACAAGTTCCCCGCCGAACAGGCCTTCACCACCGTCGAGGCGATCGACATCCAGGTTGGCCGCACCGGGGCGCTGACGCCGGTCGCGCGGCTGACGCCGATCACCGTCGGCGGCGTGGTTGTGACCAATGCGACGCTGCACAACGAGGACTATATCAAGGGCATCGGCAATTCCGGCGACCGCATTCGGCCGGATGAGCATGACATCCGCATCGGCGACACGGTCATTGTCCAGCGCGCCGGCGACGTCATACCGCAGGTGCTCGACGTCGTGCTCGAAAAGCGGCCTGCCGGCTCCGTATCTTACGTCTTCCCGAAGACCTGCCCGGTTTGTGGCAGCCACGCGGTGCGGGAAGAGGGCGAGTCTGTACGCAGATGCACAGGCGGACTGGTCTGCTCTGCGCAACAGATTGAGAGATTAAGACACTTTGTGTCTCGTAACGCGCTGGATATCGAGGGGCTCGGCGATCAGAACATAGAACTCTTCTTCGGCGCTGGTCTCATCAAGACCCCAGCGGACATCTTCCGTCTGCATGAGCACCGAGAGGATGTGAAGCGTATCCTCTTGGCTTATAGAGAGAAAATTCAATTCGAAAGAGAGCAGCGCACAGGAAAGCAGCGAAAGAAGGTGTCGGACGCTAGCGATAGATCTTTCGAAGGAATTGAAAAACTCTTCTCGTCCATAAACGATAGCCGGAGAGTGGCTTTTGACCGACTCATATTTGGATTGGGCATCCGAAACATTGGTGAGGTAACGGCGAAGGCGCTGGCACGACAATACCAAACACCCACCGAGTTGATAAAAGCAGTCAGACGCGCAGCAAGCGAACGACCCAGTGCCACCTGGGAGGAGCTTTCTCACATTGAAGGGATTGGTGAGGTGACACTCAATTCACTCACCTCACTTGCTCGTCCCGATGCACCTGCTGCAATGGCCAAGTCATCAGAGCAATGGTTGACACTTCTTCGGCTCAGGGGCAATCAGCGTTCCGCTCTACTCGCCCGCTACGGCACTGCTGATCGCATTCGGAGCCAGATTACGGAAGCGATCCACGGTGTCGCGGGGCCGGCCTTTACCGAACTGGTGAAGCTAAAGGACGTTGGCAAAGTAGCAACTGACTCGCTTGTCGAATTCTTCGAGGAGCAACACAATCGTGAAGCTGTGAACGATTTGCTGCGTTATCTGGATGTCTACATCGAAGCATCAGCGACTGTTGAGAGTGCGTTGACCGGCAAGACGATCGTTTTTACCGGCAATCTGGAGCAGATGACGAGAAACGAAGCTAAGGCAACTGCTGAACGACTCGGAGCCAGAGTATCCGGATCAGTGTCAGCTAAAACTGATCTGGTAGTTGCTGGGCCTGGTGCAGGCAGCAAGCTCGCGGACGCAAAAAAGTATAACGTTAAGACTCTAACCGAAGACGAGTGGATCGCTCTGATCGGAGGTTGATTGGCTTGTGCCCCATAGCCAGTCAGAGATGAGTGGTCCAGTGATGTTCTGATACAATTGAGATCGGATGTCCCTGATCACGCCATTCACATGCTTGCATTATCTTGTTGCCGAAAGCTGAATGTTTCCATGACTCTGTCGCGTATGCGCCGATCACGAGTACATTCGTCTTCCTAGTTAGACCGCCGACGAATGCTCCGCGTAACAGCATTTCGCGTTCACAGTGCTTTCGCTGGCCAAAGTTGAATGTCCCGGTGAAACAATAGGTTATGTTTTGGAATTCGAGCACCGGTGCCGGAGCGCAAAGCGGTAGCGTCGTTGGCTTGAGTGTTTCACCGACCTCTAGGTTGTTGTCTGTGAAACTGCGAAGGGTGTCCAGTAGTTCGATAATCTCGATCTCATCGGCTTGTCCGTCTGCAAGAATGGTCGAGATCCTGCTGTACAACACGCGAATAAGTGGTTGATTGCTAATCGAGGAATTGGCAACGAGCCATTTATGCAGAAATTCAATCTCAAGTTGGTTCAGCATGCCATCGGCAATTAACCCGCGGGCCAATCCGATCAGTTCATCAATTTGTCTGCTTTCCAGCCTGTCAGCAGCAAGCTGGTTCAAAGTTGCTTCAGAAGTCATGCGCTGCGCCCCCTAGTGGCTTTTATCAAAGCTACACCTAATAGGCGATTTCTCAAAGAGGGCTATTCACGCCACGCTGATGGCTGGGTCCGGCCTGTCCAGGGCGACCGGGTCAAGGTGGGTGCCCCGCATGAGCTCGCGTTCATGGACGATGCGGTTGCGTCCGGAGGACTTGGCGAGATAGAGCGCCCGGTCTGCGGCGGCATAGACGGCGGAAAAATCGCGCAGCGGCGTGATATCTGCAAGCCCGCCGGAGACGGTGACCGCGATCGTCTGATGAAACGCTTCCACGAGGCGATTGGCCACGGCCCTGCGCAGCTTTTCCGCAACCGACTGGACCTCGGCGAGATCGGCGTCGCGAAACAGTACGGCAAACTCCTCTCCGCCGATCCGAGCGATGAGATGCGGCGGGCCGACGATCTCGCTGATCGTTCTGGCAACCGAGACTATCACGTCGTCTCCGGCCATATGGCCGTACCGATCGTTGATCTGCTTGAAGCGATCGATATCGAGGATCAGCAGCTGGCCGCGTTCAACCTGCGAGAGATCTTCGATGAACGCGCGCCGGTTGAGCAAGCCGGACAGCATGTCCGTTCGGCTCATCTGCTGGAACTCGAGGCGGGTCCGGGCGAAGTGGATCACCGCATAGCCCATATACATCGAGCAGAGCATCGTGAGCGTGAAGGATACGACCAGCGCAATCCCGCAGCCGATGAGAAGATCGTGCGGGAGTGGATTGAGAAGAATGCCGAAGGTGTGCAGCAGGGCCAGGATGCCGGCAACCATCAGGCTGGCGATGATCGAGATTCGCAGAGAAAGACGGGTCGCAAATCGCAGCACGGGATCCCAATGATCGAATTCTGTCGCGCCAATATCGCGGATAACCCACGCTTCAATCTGTTTCTTCAACATCTGTTCGACCACACAATAAGACTTGAAAGGACAATCATTTCCTCGTCGCGAAGAGATTTCTCGCAACGTCTTGCGTCTAGATTTCTTGAAGGCCCGTCCCTGCGATTGTTTGCGTCAAGGTGACGAATACAACCTATGCAGTAAAGAGCTCATTTCGACCTCTATTAGTTTTAGTCATTGAAAAATTAAGTTTCAATGAATTTGTAACCTTTGATTGCAGCAATTTCCGGATCGAATCGATACATTTACGGCTCGGTGAAGCTGGATGGTACAATCTGAAGTCGACCAATCGATGGGTTGTTCATAAACATAAGTCCACCACGTGCGGTCGATCCGGCGGGGACATAATCGAAAGTCAGTTGTGCCTGTTCCAGGAGATTAGCCCCACCGAGAAGGGTTGCCTTGACGTCGACTGCGGCGGCTGCCTGGTCCCCGTCGTTCTGAACCTCGATCATGACGCGCCAGCCGGCGGGTAGGGGATCGATTGAAAGGATCCGGGCCGAGAGCTCCGGTGGCTGATCGGAGGAGGTCACTGCTTCGAGGAGGATCCAGCCGATGATCGCGACAACGAGCAAGGTGGAGACAAGACCGGTCAGCCACTCGACCCAGTGAGGGCGGAGGCGATTGGCCTGACGGTCGAAATCTGCGCTGGGCAAGGCGATGCTCCTCACAAGACGAGACGGGCTGCGGCTGCGCCAATCGCCGCCGGGAAGCCGAGGACGATGATCGTCAGGATCGCCTCGCTCAGGGCGAGATCGTCCAGCCGGCCAAAGGTCCAGAGAGCGTAGAGGCTGACGGCGAGTGCCAGAACATAGCCGGGAAGGGTGAAGTGGATGAAGGCATGCCAGGCGGGTGTGCCAGCTTCCAGGCTGTGGCTGCCCTTGAAGGCAAGTGCATAGACAAAGCCGTGCATCAGAAACAGAGAGAGCAGCAGCAGGGACAGGGCGTGCCAGCCGGTCATCTTGTAGGCCAGCTGGATCATTTCCTCGGTGGGGGCGAGATTGAGTGACAGATACAGTGCGCCGACCGCCATCATGAACAGTTCGGTGACGTAGGGCGTTTCGCTCTGCCCGTCGGGGGCCTGGTCATCTTCGCTTTCATCGTCGTCGTCACGCATGCTGAGCTGGCTGCGGCCGAGCAGGGCGCCGATGCTTGCCGGTACTGCCTGCAGCGCGACCATGCCGACCCATTCGCGTAGCGGCATGCCGAACTTGATCACGCCGAGCAGGAGGAGGATCAGGGCGCTCGCCGTCACGCCCATGCCATAGGCGATGACGGCGTCTCGGGCCGATTCACGCCAGCTGGCGGTCCTTTCGAAGCCGATGCGATGCGACAGGCAGACGAGCAGGGGCAGATTGAGGAGGAGCAGGATCAGGAGACGCTCACGCTCCATGTAGAAGCCGAGGAACCACATCTCCATCGTCATCAGCATCGGGATGGAGAACAGCAGAGCACCCGCCAAAGCGCGCGCCAGCCCGATGAGAAACCGGCTGACATGTGCCGGATCGTGACCTTGATTTTCGACAGCTTCCATGGTCCCACCGTCCCTTGCCGCGCAGGGAATGCGTGAGGGACGATGGTTGTTCCACTTCTGTCGTCGGGTCAGACGGCCCCCTCTCGGGCGCCGTCCTCAGATTGACGAAGCCTCTGACCTCAGCCCTTCGGCTTGAAGCTCTTCTTCTTCGGACCGGCGGCGGCCCCGCGATCGTCGAACTTGCCCTTCGGTTTGCCGGCAAAGGTCGGCTTGTCGGCTTTCGGCTTGCCCGTCCATTCCGGCTTTGCCGGCTTGTCCCAGGCATTGGAAGCGCCCTTCGGCTTCTTTTTGAAGGCGGGCTTGTCGTCGCTCCAGTCGTTGCGCTTCGGCTTTGCCGGCGCGTCGCCCCAGACTTCGGCATCGGTCACGGCCATGCTGTCGCGCGGGCGCTCTGCGCCCTCGGCCTTGCGGGCGTAGGGCTTCTTGTCACCGTAGGCCTTCTTCTCGCCATATGGCGCCTTGTCACCAAGGGGCTTGCGATCGCCAAAGGGTTTACGGTCGTCCGACTTGCGGTCGCCATAGGCCTTCTTCTCGCCATATGGCTTGCGGTCACCCTCTTCGCGCGGCGGGCGCGGGGCGCGCTCCTTCGGCGGGGCGGAGAAATCCGGCATGCCGGGAAGCTGGGCCAGCGTGATGCCGCGCTCCAGCGCCTTGTTCGGGCCGAGAGCGCCGAGGAAGGTGTCGAGCGCGTTAGCCGCGATCTCCACGAAGGTTTCCTCGGGCTGCATCTTGATCGCGCCGATCTCGTTCTTGGTGATGTTGCCGTTGCGGCAGAGCATCGGGATCAGCCAGCGCGGTTCGGCATTCTGGCGACGGCCCACTGAGACGGAGAACCAGACGCTCGGACCAAAATCGCCGCGCGGCTTGGTAACGGCGCTGGCGGGGTTGGCATAGTCGGGCTCCTTGCGGGCCTTGCCGGCTTCGAGGCTGACGGGGATCAGGTCTTCCGGTGCCGACCGCTTGCCGCGCTGCAGGCGCAGGAAGGCGGCAGCCACCTGTTCGGCACCGTGCGTCGCAATCAGCGCCTCGATCATCGGTGCTTCATCTTCGGTGATCGCTTCGGTGAGGGTCGGATCGGCCATCAGGCGTTCGTCATCACGGGCCTGCACTTCATCGGCAGAGGGCGGCAGGGCCCAGGTCGGGCGGACATTGGCCCCGGCGAGCAGGCGCTCCGCCTTGCGGCGGGCGCTGTTGGGCACGATCAGCGCCGAGACACCCTTGTTGCCGGCGCGGCCGGTGCGGCCCGAGCGATGCAGCAGGGTTTCGGAATTGGTGGGAAGATCCGCGTGAATGACGAGTTCGAGGCCGGGCAGGTCGATGCCGCGGGCAGCGACATCGGTCGCGATGCAGACGCGCGCGCGGCCGTCACGCATGGCCTGCAGGGCATGTGTACGCTCGTTCTGCGAGAGTTCGCCCGACAGCGCCACGACGGAGAAGCCGCGATTGTGCAGGCGGGCCGTCAGGTGGTTTACGGCTGCGCGCGTCGAGCAGAAGACGATGGCATTGCGGGCTTCATAGAAGCGCAACACGTTGATGATCGCGTTTTCGCGGTCGGGATTGGCGACGGCGAGTGCGCGGTATTCGATGTCGACATGCTGCTTCTGTTCCGACACCGTCTCGATGCGGCGGGCGTCGCGCTGGTAGCTCTTGGCGAGATCGGCGATCGAGCGCGGAACCGTTGCCGAGAACATCAGGGTGCGGCGGTCGTCCGGCGATTCCTCTAGGATGAATTCGAGGTCTTCGCGGAAGCCGAGGTCGAGCATTTCGTCGGCTTCATCGAGCACCACGACGCGCATCTGCGACAGGTCGAGCGCGCCACGGGTGATGTGGTCACGCAGACGGCCCGGCGTGCCGACGACGATATGGGCACCGCGTTCCAGCGCCCGGCGCTCGTTGCGAATGTCCATGCCGCCGACGCAGGAGCCGATGACAGCGCCGGTTTCGGCGTACAGCCATTCCAACTCGCGCTTCACCTGCATGGCAAGTTCGCGGGTCGGGGCGATGGCAAGGGCGAGCGGTTGACCGGCGCGGTCGAAGCGGCCGGCTTGCGGAAGAATGGTCGGTGCCATGGCAAGGCCGAAGGCCACCGTCTTGCCGGAGCCGGTCTGGGCAGAGACGAGCGCATCGCGACCTTCAAGGTCAGGGTCGATCATCGCCTGCTGCACGGGGGTGAGGGTTTCGTACCCACGCTTGCGCAAGGCCTCGGCGATCGCCGGGACGATGGCGTCAAAATCAGTCATGAATTGGTCTTTCGAATGTGATGGATGATGCGGGCCAAAGCGCCGCGCCCGCCGATTGCGGGTATGTTGGCGCCGTTCCTACTCGCCTCGGCCCCGAAAGTCGAGGGGCCGGGAAGGAAAAGGGTTTCTTATGGTGAAGGGACGGGAGCGTTGACTTGTCCGAATCCGCTGCACGGCCTAAGGCTTGATCCATGTCCATCTGCGCATTTTCCGGAAAGACCATCGCCATCGATTTCGAGACCGCAACCGAAGCGCGGGCGAGTGCCTGTTCTGTTGGTCTTGCCTTCATAGAGGACGGGCGCGTTGTTCGGGTTGAGGAGCGGTTGATCCGCCCGCCGGAGAACCGCTATTCGCCATTCAACATTGCAGTCCACGGTATCCGCCCCGAGCACACGGCGCATGCCCCGGACTTTGCAGACGTGATGGCGGAGTTTGCCGGTGATTTCGAGGGCGCGCGGATGATCGCGCACAATGCTTCCTTCGATTTCTCGGTGTTGCGGGCCTCGCTCGATTACTGTGGGCTTGAGTATCCGGAGGTCTCCTATCTGTGCAGCGTGAAGCTTGCGCAGCGGCATTGGCCGGAGCTCGGCTCACATCGGCTGAATGTGCTCGCGGCCCATCTCGGGCTGACATTTCTGCACCATAATGCAGCGGAAGATGCGCGGATCTGCGCCGAAGCCTGCCTCGCGATGGCCGCCGAGGCGGAGGTGGATGACCTTTTCGCCCTAGCGGTAAAACTGGGCCTCAATGTCGGTCGGCTCAATCGGCGTGGATACGAGCCGTGTTCATTTGCGCGCAAACCGCGACGGGCGAGCGCCTTGCAAGCCTGACGCGGCTGCTTATCTTTGGGACAGAGTTCACAATGGAGTGATGAAACATGTCCCTCAAGTCGATCCTTGCCGCTGCCGGACTTTCGATCGCCTGCGCCCTTCCTGCGTCTGCCGAAGTTGTCGGCAAGGTCGGTGTCGATTGGGTCGGCAATGACATCATCGTCGAGGCGATGACCGATCCCGATGTGAAGGGCATTACCTGCCACGTCACCTATTTCGACCGATCGATCATCGATCGCCTGTCCAAGGGCAACTGGTTCGAGGATCCCTCGAACAATTCGATCGCCTGCCGCCAGACCGGACCGATCGAAATCGGCGATATCGATCTGTCGCAGGAAGGCGAGGAAGTGTTCCGGGAGGGACTTTCGATCATCTGGAAATCGCTGGTCGTGAACCGAATCTACGACAAGCAGAACGACACGCTGGTTTACCTCGTGCATTCGCGGCAGGTTGTCGATGGCTCGGCGAAAATGGCGATCTCCACCGTGCCGCTGTTCAACCAGAACGTTGTCTGGACATCCGGCAAGCCGAACTGAAAGACCAGTTTAGGGGGAAAACGGGCCTCTCGACATCGGTGTGACATCCATCACTTTCGCGGGGGCTTGCCTTTCGTCATTCATTTCAGACCGGCAAAGCGTCACCCCCAATTTCGCAGCCGGTCGGGGAGGACCTGTTCGACTCTCCAAGCAAAGACGCCCTGGAGCCTTCCGGATCCAGGGCGTTCCCGCAGACATCTGACGATGGCTTACTTCACGTAAACGATCTTGCCGCCGTTGGCAGCGGTCTCAACGTCGATGACGTTCATGACTTCGACGCTCTGTGCCTCAAGGGCCTGAGCAATCGCCGGATCGGCGCTTACTTCGGCCTGAGCTTCAGCCATGGCGGACTGGTCGCTCGCCAGCTGCTCCAGACGGGTGTGTTGCTGACGGTTCTGGTCGTTGTCGAGGCTGTCGAGGCGGACGATGTTCACGCCTTCGGTCGACATGGTGGTGGAGCCGGTCGTGGCGGTGGAATCGACCATCGGTTCCGCAGCGGTCTGGGCCAGTGCTACGCCCGAAACGGACGCGAGGGACATTGCACCGGCGAGCGCGAGCTTTACAGCAGAATTCATTGTATTTCTCCTTGGTTTCCTTGCAGAAACTTCCACTTCGTCGGAAGCGTAGGAGTAACGTGCGATCGCGTGCGGGGTTCCAAGTTCCGGGTAAAATTAATATCAACTATAACTATTTTGGGCCGATTTGCCTTGCCAGCCTTGCGGACAAACGGGAACGAGCCCCGGCGATGCCGAGGCTCTCCCTGGGAAGAGAAGAGGCAATCAGGCGGCCTGAGCGAGCTCGTCGGCGATGACCGTGTCGAGGTTCAGGAAGCAGACCATAGACTTTTCGAGGGCGACGATGCCGCGGCAGAAGGCACGCTGGGCTTCCGGGATGATCTCGGGCGCCGGCTGCAGGTCTTCTGAACGGATGGTCATCATGTCGGACACCTGCTCGACCAGGAGGCCAACCAGCTTGCCGGCGATGTCGGTGACGATGATGGCGGCGCGTTCGGACGGTTCGGTCATCTTCATGCCCAGGCGGCAGGCCATGTCGATAACCGGGATAACGGCGCCGCGAAGGTTGATGAGGCCGAGAACGTAAGGTGGGGTATGGGGCATCGGGGTTACCGGGGCCCAGCCGCGGATTTCGCGGATAGCCATGATGTCGATGCAGAATTCCTGGTCGCCGAGGTGGAAGGATACGATTTCCAGATAGGCGCCCGACTGTTTGATGGCATTGCTCATTTTCAGAACTCTTCCCAGTGTTCTTGTGCCGCGGCAGCAGAAGCTGTTGCCGAGGCGGTCCGGTTGAATGACCCCGCAACCTTGTTCATCAGCGCCCGCGCGGGAGACGGTCTCTGAGGGGAGGCGGCTTGCGCCGGCTCCTTGTGTTGGCCATGAGCAGTCGCGTTCAAGTCCACCTTGAACTGCCCGACGAGCCGCGAAAGATTTTCCGCATCGCTCGCCAGGGTATGGCTCGCGGCATTGGTCTGCTCCACCATCGCCGCATTCTGCTGCGTGACCTGGTCCATCTGTCCGACGGCCGAATTGATCTCGCTCAGTCCAATTGATTGTTCACGAGCGCTGGTAACGATTGCCTTAACGTGCTCATTAATTCGCAAAACATCTTCGCCGATGCGATGCAGAGCCTCGCCCGTGGCAGTTACCAGTTCGACGCCGGAACGGACTTCATCACTGGATCGACCGACTAGGGTCTTGATGTCGCGGGCGGCTTCCGCTGCCCGGCCTGCGAGTGCCCGGACTTCCTGCGCGACGACGGCAAAGCCCTTGCCAGCATCTCCGGCGCGGGCCGCCTCGACGCCTGCGTTCAGGGCGAGGAGGTTGGTCTGGAAGGCGATTTCGTCGATGACGTTGATGATTTTGCCGATCTCACCGGTGGCACCTTCGATTCGCTCCATGGCGGCCATCGCATCACTGACCACCCCGCCGGACTTCTCCGCATAGTCCTTGGCGTTGTCCACCATGTGGCTGGCTTCCTCGGCGCGATCGGTTGCGGTCCGGACCGTTTCGGTGATCTGCGAGAGAGCTGCGGATGTCTGCTCCAGGGAGGCGGCCTGTTGCTCGGTGCGGCGCGCGAGATCATCTGCCGCGCTCTTCATCTGCTGGCTGTTGGCGCGAATCGAGCTGCTGTTGGTGGCAATTTCGGTCATGACGCGCTTCAGATTCGTGGCGACTTCGTTGAAGTCGTTCCTGAGGCGCTCAAGATCGGCGGGGAAGGGGCTCGTGATGGCGGCGCAGAGATCCCCCTGCGACAGGCGGGTCAGCCCTTCGCCCAAGGCATCGACGGCACCCTTGAGGGCCCGGGTATCGGCTTCCATGGCCGCCGTGCGGCTTTCACGCTCGGCTTCGTTCTGCTGGTGCTGGGCCCGGCTGGTGGCTTCGAGATCCTGTTTTTCGATTGCGGCCTTGCGGAAGATGTCGGCAGAACGGGCCATGCCGCCGATCTCATCCAGCCTGTCCGTGCCGTCCACCTGGGTGTGATAGTCGCCATCAATGATTCGCTGCATGCTGGTGCGCACGAGGCGAATGCCGTTGGCGATGGAGTTGCCATGGATCAGCTGCAGGGCGATGACTGTCAGGAACGCCAGGCTGCCCAGGCCGAGCTGGAATGTCAGGGCCTGATCGCTGCGCCCCGTCGCCTCGCTGACATAGTCCTCGACCAGGTTGCCGCCGAGGGCTGAAAGATTGTTGAGGACGCCCGCGAGACGCTCGCCGGCCCCGTCGATGGTGTCGTCGATCGCGGCGTAGTCGCCTTCGGGCGCGCCGGTCTCCACCATGCGCTTGAGATCGACCTGAATGGCCTGTGCAACCGCGTTGAGGTCTGCCTCGTAGGAGCCGACTTCACCGGGAACGCCGGCCTCCGTCGCCACGGCCTTCAGCACCGCTGTGCCGTCCCTCAGGAGGGTCACCGCTGCGTTGATGGTCTCAACGCGTTCAGGCTGTATTCGACCTTCGCCGCGGTCGATGATCGTGTCCATCGCCGCCAGCACCATATTGGCGTTGGCGAGGCGCATTTCGTTGATGCGCTCGACTTCGTTCTTGATTTCGATCGACTCCTGGATCGCAGTCGAAATGCGCGCATTCTGGTACCAGCCCACCGCGAGCATCGAGCCAATCCCGAGGACGGCGGCGGCTCCGAGCGTCATCAGGCGCTGTTTGACGGACAGATCTTTACCCGTGATGAAATTGAACATGTAGCTCCCCAGCCCCGATCCCGGCTGCTCATGCAGGCCGGTGACACCATGCGTAGACGGGGAGCTTCCCGGCGGACTGTCATGCCCGCCTGACCGAGACGGCCAGAACGCTTCATGCAGAATCTCGAATATTAGTTAATCAAGAGCTAAATGTAGTTGCCCTGGTCGCAATCAAAACTTGCCGGTTGCTAAGATGCGGTAATCGCTCGGCGATAAAGATGCCATGTCGCATGTCCAAGCACCGGTAGGACCACAAGCAGCCCCAGGAAGACGGGAATCAGTGCGATGATGGCAAGTGCCGCGACGATCAGTCCGAAGGCGAGCATCGGAGCCGGATTCTCGATGACAGTGCGCATGCTGGTCAGCATGGCTGTGACAAAATCCACGTCGTGATCGAGCAGAAGGGGCATCGAAATGACGGTGGCGGTGAACAGGATCGTCGCCAGCACGGCACCGACAACGGTGCCCACGGCAAGGAATAGCAATCCTTCCGGTGTGGTCAGTACCACGCTGAGGAAGGCGTCCAGTGTGGCCGGGATGCGGAAGCCCAGGAACAGCGCCATCAGCAGCCGGACCTGGTAGATCCAGATCCAGAAGATGAAGAGCACGACGAAGGCCATCCAGGACAACTGGCGCTCGCGCTGGCGGAAGACTTCGGCAAGGACGGCCTTCCAGCCGATCGGTTCGCCCAGCCTGTGGCGGCGGCTGATCTCATAGAGCCCGACAGCGATGAATGGACCGATCAGTGGGAAGCCGATCGCAACGGGGATGATCATCCAGGGCAGGTGGTAGTAGGTCAGCATGGCGGCAATGAAGATGCCGCCGAGCGCGTAGATCGCACCGAAGAACAGGCCGAAGGTGGGATAGCTGCGGAAGTCGCTCCAGCCATCCGCAAGTGCCGAGCGCACATCGTCCATGCGCAACGGATTGATCTTGAATTTCGGCAATGAGCCCCGATCGAGTGCCTGCTGTTCCATGCGTCCCTCCCAAGACATCCGGCCCTGCGACAATCTGTCAGAAGTTACCACGTTCGTTCATTGATTTCCGTCAATTTTGCGAACCGGCGATCAAAATCTCGCGTTTCATCCGGGGAGAACTGCGGTAGAATACGGGAATGACCGGTCATGCTCGCGCTCAGAAATGGTTGCCCCTGACGGCCCTGCTGCTTGCCGGGACGCTTTTCAGTCTGATCGTCTTTCTCGGCTGGATGCATCACGGGGCGGATATCTTTCTCACCCTCATCGAAACCGGGCTGGCCTACTGCTTCTGACCTGCCACTCCGTGACAAATCCGCGCTCTTGCCTCTATTTACACCGAGTTGAATTGCGTTCTCGGGCGAGGGGGCTTAACGGCCTGCGCTGAGAATTCGATTACAAGGAAGCGTCATCATGAAAACGGTCAGGGTCATCTTGTGGACGGCGGTGGTCGTCATGGCGGGTGTACTCGGCTTGCTGACCTATTCGGTCACGCAGTCGGATCAGCAGATCGCGGAAGCGCCCTTCGGTGTTCCCTTCCAGCTTGTCGACCAGAATGGCCAGCCGATCACCGAGCAGGCCTTCCGCGGGAAGCCGACGGCCCTGTTCTTCGGCTTCACCCATTGCCCTGAAGTCTGCCCGACCACGCTCTTCGAACTGGATGGCTGGCTGAAGCAGGTGGACCCTGCCGGCACGGGTCTGCAGGCCTATTTCGTCACCGTCGATCCGGAGCGCGACACGCCGGAAATCCTCGGCCGCTATATCTCCAACGTCACCGATCGCGTGAAGGGCATTGCCGGCGACCCGGCCAAGGTCGCCGAAGTGGTCAAGGGGTTCCGCGTTTACGCCAAGAAGATCCCGCTCGACGAGGCGCAACCGAACGGCGACTACACGATGGATCATACGGCGTCCGTTTTCCTTCTCGATGCCGAGGGGCGGTTCAAGGGAACAATCGCCTATGGCGAAAACCCGGAAACGGCGATCAAAAAGCTTGAAAACCTGATGAAGGGTTGAAGCCCGCGCGCTTCGGCCGAGGTTGCCATCCGGGCGTTTGCGTTGTACCGCAACGCCTCTGACTGCCCTGACCTTCCAAGGATGACCGATCGTGGCCGAAATTCGCCTGTATGTGACCACCACCGAGAAGAATGCCAACCGGATCCTTGATCTGATGAGCTTCGCTTTCGGCGAGGAGGACTATGCGATCGCGACCACCGAGGTCGACGAGAAGGCCGATATCTGGGAGGCTTCCATCTATCTGATGGCCGACCAGGAGGAGGAGGTCATCCCCCGGGTTCAGGAACTGCTTTCGGAAGAATTTCCGGAGGCTGCAATCGAGCGTGAGGTGATCCCGGATATCGACTGGATCGCCAAGTCGCTCGAGGGCTTGAAGCCGGTCCGGGCGGGCCGCTTCCTGGTTCACGGCTCGCATGATCGCGACAAGGTCCAGCCGCACGACGTGGCGATCGAGATCGATGCCGGTCAGGCCTTTGGCACTGGCCATCACGGGACGACGGCGGGCTGCCTGGAAGTCATCGAAAAGGTCGTCAGGGCGCGGAAAGTGCGTAATGCGCTGGACCTCGGAACGGGCAGCGGTGTGCTGGCGATTGCCGTGCGCAAGCTTCTGCCCGTGCCGGTGCTGGCGACCGATATCGATCCCATTGCGGTTCGTGTGGCCAAGGAAAATGCCCGCCGAAACCAGGTCGTGGACGGGATAGACTTTCGCACGGCGCCCGGGTTCCACTCGACCGCTTTTCGCGAGCATGGTCCGTTCGATCTGATCATCGCCAACATTCTGGCGCGGCCGCTGATCAAGATGGCGCCGCAACTCGTCAACCACCTCGCGCCCAATGGTTCCGTCATCCTGTCGGGCATCCTGGCGGAGCAGCGCTGGAAGGTCGTCGCGGCCTATAGCGGCGAGGGGCTCTCGCATGTGAAGACCATCTGGCGCAACGGCTGGGTGACCATTCACTTTACGCAAGGCAAGGGCTGATACCTTACGTCAGTTCTCGTCATGCAGAAAAGGCGGCCCACAAGGAGCCGCCTTTTTTGGCGCCGGCATCATGCGGCGCCGGTGTCCGCGAGCGTGGGAGGGGCGCTCGAGCGGATGCTAGGCTGGGCGGTCTTTCGACCCGCCGGTGATCAGATGATCGAATGCTGGTGCGGACGGCGGCGCAGTTCGTCGCGCTTCAGGCCCATGGCCTCCAGCGATGCGTCGTCGAGCGACAAAAGAGCACCCGTCGTATAGAGATCGGCACGACGCTGGCGTGCCTCGACGAGATTGTTGAGAGCAGTACGCAGGAAGGACTTGGCCATCTCTTGGTTTCCTTTCGGTTCCGGACGCCTTGGTCCGCGTCCTTGATGAAAGCAGATATAGTCTTCTCAATTGGCTTCAGTCAGATGGCCTGGAGCACGGGAGATCTGCAAATGCTGCATAGCAGCATGAGGGTTTTCTGAAGTTGGGCAGGCTGCGCCGCTTGTGCGCTAAAAGCGCGTGGCCATGGTGGTGGGGGCGGTGAGGCCTTGCTATAAGCGCTGACGAACAGTGTTTTCATCGCGAGCAGCTCCATGTTTCAGTCCTTCGAGGTCAAGTCCACGCCGCATCATGGCAAATCCCGGATTGCAGCGCTGAGGGGTCTGTTTGCAGAGTTCGGCATTGATGGGTTGCTGGTCCCGCGCTCGGATGAATATCTCGGTGAGTATGTGCCCGAGTCCGCCGAGCGTCTCGCCTGGGCGACCGGTTTCACCGGTTCAGCCGGGATGCTGCTGGTGACCGAGGTGCAGGCCGTCGTCTTCGTGGACGGCCGTTACGTCACGCAGCTTGCCCAGCAGGTCGATCCGACCGTCTTCACGCCCGGAGACCTTGTCGGCGAGCCGCCGCATAAATGGATCGAGAACCGCGCGTCGAAGGGTTTCCGGCTTGGGATCGATCCCTGGGTGCATACCGGTGCGGAAGTCCGCCGGCTGGAAAAGGCGCTGGCCGACAAGGGTGGCAGCCTCGTCTTCCTGCCGCATAACCTGGTCGATCGGCTCTGGACGGACCGTCCGGCCGAGCCGAAGGGCGCCGTCATGATCCAGGCGCTGAACCAGGCCGGTGTGTCCGCTGCCGACAAGCTGAAGAAGATCGCAGCCGATCTGACCGAGAAGAGCCTTGCCGCCGTGCTGATCTCCGATCCGTCGTCCGTGGCCTGGATCTTCAATCTGCGTGGCAGCGATGTGCCGCATACGCCGCATCCGCTGTCACGTGCGATCATCAAGGCGAATGGATCTGCCGAACTCTTCCTTGACAGCGCCAAGACCAATCTCGAGGTCGAGACCTATCTCCGCGACCTTTGCGAACAGGTCGATCCCACGCTTTTGGCCGAACGGCTGGAACGGGTCGCCAGGGGCGGCCAGCGCATTCTCGTCGACCCGGATCTTGCCCCTTACGCGCTTTCTCGCCTGATCCGTGAGAGTGGCGGCGAAGTCGTCGAAGGCAATGACCCGGCCAAGCTCGGGCGTGCGGTGAAGAACATGGTCGAGCTCAACGGCTCGGCGGCGGCGCATCTGCAGGATGGCGTTGCAATGGTCGAGTTTCTGCACTGGTTCGACGAGCAGCCGCATGGCAGCCTCACCGAGATTGCGGCAGCGCAGAAGCTGGAAGCCGTCCGTACGGCTGTCGGGCAGCGCATGCAGAACCCGCTGAAGGATATCTCCTTCGACACCATCTCCGGTGCCGGTGAGAACGCGGCGATCATGCATTACCGCGTGACGACGGAGAGCGACCGGCAAATCCGCTCGGGCGAGATGTTCCTGATCGATTCGGGCGCGCAATATGTGAACGGCACGACCGACATCACCCGGACGCTGGCCGTCGGTGAGGTGCCGGAGGAGCAGAAGCGCTTCTTTACGCTGGCCTTGAAGGGTATGATCGCGATCAGCACGGCACGTTTTCCGAAGGGCACGCGCGGCTGCGATCTCGATCCGCTGGCACGTATCGCGCTGTGGAAGGCCGGTGCCGATTTCGCCCATGGCACGGGCCATGGGGTCGGCTCCTATCTCTCGGTGCATGAAGGTCCGCAGCGCATCGCGCGGCTTTCGACGCAGGAGCTGCTGCCCGGCATGATCCTGTCGAACGAGCCGGGCTATTACCGCCCCGGCAGTTTCGGCATCCGGATCGAGAACCTCATCTATGTTCGCGAGGCCGAGGCAATCGAGGGCGGCGACCAGCCGATGCTCGGCTTCGAGACGCTGACCTTTGTGCCTGTTGACCGCAAGCTCATCGTCGAGGATCTGTTGACACGCGATGAGCTGCAGTGGCTCGACGCCTATCATGCCAAGACCCGCGACGAGCTATTGCCGTTGATCTCTGACGCGGCCACCAAGCAGTGGCTGGAGCAGGCCACGGCGCCGTTTGCCCGCTAAACTCAGCCGAGGAAATGCCGCATCAGCATGACGACGGCCCAGCCGCCGATCAGCATCGGGATGGCCGAAAACCGAAGGCCGATCAGGAGCGATGCCGCCATGGCGGCCTTCACGTCGATTTGGCCGTAGAAGAAGGCGGGCGCGACAAGCGTCGTCAGCACCGCAGCCGGCACGGCATTCAGAGCAGCCTCCAGCCGGGGCGGCATGCTCTTCAGCCGTTTGACCAGCACATAGCCGGCGATCCGGGTGAGGAAGGTTGCAACCGCCGCAGCTGCAATCAGCAGCGTCATGTTGGGCGTCAGCCAGGTGCTCATCGGCCGGCCTCCTCGGCAGATTTCTCTGACGGGGGAAGAGGCAGGAGAGCTGCAAGCACGATGCCGGCCACAGCGCCGATGCTGATATGCCAGGGCGCGCCCACCACATGCTGGGCGGCGACGGAGACCACGGCACTCACGGCCACGATCAGCAGGAAATTGCCGCGCTTGCGAAAGCCGAGCACGAGGCCGAGGAAATAGATCGGCAGCAGCACGTCGATCCCGTAGTCGGCGGGATTGCCGATGACGCTGCCGAGGGCGCCGCCAAGCGCGCTCATGGCGACCCAGGGAACGTAGATCATGGCGCCGAAGCCGAAATACCAGGGAAAGCTCACTTCTTTGCCGCTTTCGCCGCGGGCGACGGCTTCTGCAAATTGCGGGTCGGTCAGCAGGAAGAAGCTGAGCAGTTTCTGGGGCAGGGTGAAGTGGTCGATGAAAGGGGTAAGTGCTGCCGAATAGAGGATGTGGCGGAAGTTGAAGGCGAGGATCGAGAGTACGACGACCCACATCGGCACGGCCTGGCCAAAGAGTTCGATGCCGACCAGCTGGCTGGCGCCGGCATAGACGGTGGCGCTCATCAGGGCGGCTTCGGCGACCGTCTGGCCGTTCGCCACGGCAACCGCGCCGAAAAGGACGGCAAAGGGGCCAGCGGATATGATGACAGGCAGCGCCTTCAGCACGCCTTCGGCAAAGGGGGATCGTGACATCTTGGACTTCTCGCGTTCATTTGCTGGCTAGAGCCTGTCGCCCTGATCGACAAACCAATTCTGCTGATGGAACGACGACCGCCATTGATGAATGGCATTGCCATCCGGGCGGGACTTCCGTCTTGTCGAAAAGTCGCGTCCGTTTTGGAGGAATGGCAGATGGAGAAGGATCTGATCAGTCGCGAGGACAAGGAGCGGCTGCTGCTCAAGGTTCAGCGCCACCTGTCCGATGAGATCGAAACGGAGCTCGGGCGCTTCGAGGTGGAGACGCTTGTCGACCTCGTGGCGCGGCTCATCGGGCCGCACTACTACAACAAGGGCCTGCGGGACGCGCAGGCGCTGCTTGCCCGGCAGGTCGACCAGATCAATGACTCGTTCTACGAGATGGAGCGGCTGCCGGAGGCCTGATTACTTCCTGGGGCGGATCTGGAACGTGTGTTCCTGACCCGGGAAGACGCGGTCCTTGACCTCGGATGCATAATCGCTGGCGGCCTTGTCGATGACTTCGGCCAGTTCGCTGTAATGCTTAACGAAGCGCGGCTTGAATTCGTTGAACAGGCCGAGCATGTCGTCGGAGACGAGGATCTGGCCGTCGCAGGCCGGCGAGGCGCCGATGCCGATGGTGGCGGCTCTGACATTGGCCGAGATTTCGCGTGCCAAGGGTTCGACGGTGCCCTCGATGACCATGGCAAAGGCGCCGGCCTCGTCGATCGCCTTGGCGTCGCGGCGGATCTTGTCCTGCTCGGCTTCGCTGTGGCCCTTGGAGCGGTAGCCGCCCGACGTATTTACCTGTTGCGGCATCAGGCCGATATGGCCGAACACGGGCACGCCGCGGGTGACAAGGAACTCCACGGTTTCGGCCATTTCGGCGCCACCCTCCAGCTTCACGCCGTCGCAGCCGGTTTCCTTCATCAGGCGCACGGCATTGCGGAAGGCTTGTTCCTTGCTCTCCTGGTAGGAGCCGAAGGGCAGGTCGACAATGACGCAGCCGCGCGTCGTGCCGCGCATGACGGCCTGGCCATGGGCCACCATCATATCCATCGTCACACCGACGGTCGTGTCCATGCCGTAGAGCACCATGCCGAGGCTGTCGCCGACGAGAAGCAGGTCGCAGTGCCGGTCAAGGATGCGGGCAATCGGTGTGGTGTAGGCCGTCAGCGAGACGATCGGACGGTTGCCCTTCAAGGCCGTGATATCGGCTGGGGTGAAGCGCTTCTGGCGGGGTGGTGTGCTCATGTCAGGCGGCCTCCATGCCGGTGGCGGCCGCTTGGCCGATGATGCGGTTGTCGAGAAGCTTGGTCTTGCCGAAGCGGACATAGAGCAGCACGAGGGCGTTCCCCTGGACCGTTTCGATACGCTCCAGCGTGCGCGGATCGCGGATGGCGACGACTTCGGGTTCGGCCAGCGGTTCGGTGCGCAGGAAGTCGATCAGCCTGGCCTGCAGTGTTGCAACGTCGCGAATGCCGGTCAGGAGAAGGCGCTCGGCCTCGGCCAGCGTCTTTGGGACGATCACCGCCGCAGCACGTTCTGCAGGCGAGAGATAGACGTTGCGCGACGAGCAGGCGAGGCCATCGGCTTCACGCACCGTCGGAACGGGCACGACGCGAACGGGCTGGGCTAAGTCCTCGACCATCTTCTGGATGATCGTCACCTGCTGGTAGTCCTTTTCGCCGAAATAGGCGGCATCCGGCTGGACAATGTTGAAGAGCTTGGTGACCACAGTCGCCACGCCGGCGAAGTGGCCTGGACGGGCCTCGCCTTCGAGCTCCGAGCCGAGTTTCGGCAGGTCGACGACCGTCTGCATCGGTTCGGGATACATATCCTCGACACCGGGGGCGAAGAGAAAGTCGACACCGGCCTCTTCCAGCATGGCGCTGTCGCGGGCGAGGTCGCGGGGATATTTCTCGAGGTCTTCGTTCTTGCCGAACTGCAGCGGGTTGACGAAAATCGACACCACAGTGACGTCGTTTTCAGACTTGGCGCGGCCGACCAAGCTCAGGTGGCCCTGATGCAGATAACCCATGGTCGGCACGAAGCCGATCACCTGGCCGGCACGGCGGCGGGGCGCGAGCTTCTGTCGCAAAGCGGCGATCGTGGTGACGATTTCCATGACCGGCGTCCTCCCTGTCTTCTCGTTGGCTCGGCTCTAGCGCTTGCCGCTAAAAAAGGCAATCGCACGGATGTTTTGCAGAAATGTCCTCAAGCCGTGATCGCGCGGCTGTCGGTGATCTCGACGCCTGCCTGGCGCATCGCCTCGATTGCCTCTTCGACACCCTTCGCGTCGATCCCACGGCAGCCATCGGCGATCAGGCGGACTTTGACGCCGGGCAGCATGTCGACGGCATCCAGTGCCGAGAACTTGACGCAATAGTCGGTCGCAAGACCCATGACGTCGAGCACGGTCACGCCCTTCTGCTTCAACCAACTGGAGAGGCCGGTGAGGGCTGCCTTGTCGTTGTCCCGGAACGCCGAGTAGCTGTCGACGGCGGGGCTTTCGCCCTTGCGCTGGATATAGTCGATGCGGGCGGTCTTGAGGTCAGGGTGAAATTCGGCATCTGCCGTGCCCTGGACGCAGTGATCGGGCCACATGACCTGCGGCTGCCCGGAAAGCTCGCCCATGTCGAAAGGCTTCTTGCCCGGGTGCTGGGACGCAAAGCTGCCGTGGTTGGCCGGGTGCCAGTCCTGCGAGGCGACGATTAGATCATAGGCACCGCTTTTGATCAGCCGATTGGCGACGGGGACCACCGCGTCCCCCTCGGCGACGGGCAGGTTCCCGCCGGGGCAGAAGCCGTTCTGGATGTCGATGAGCAGCAGGGCCTTGGTCATGATGACGCTCCAATTCTTGTGCGGCGCAAGATGGCAACCGCAAGCCGTCTTATCAAGGGGATGGGGCAGATTTCGCGGTCGGACGACGCGAAGCATGATGACGCGCCCGGCGATGGCGCTTTGGGTGATCCGACGCTCGCGGATCGCACCGCCACGCTCGGCCACTACACCCGTTCAGGGCGCTAGCCTGGTTCACTTTCGGCACACTTCGACGTGTCCGGATCTTGCGCCGAAACGGAACGTTAACCATGTGATTCTACACACATGCCGTAACGTGAGGATGTTTCGCATGAGTAGCCAAGCCATGAACGGCCAAACCAACCCGACAATCGCCTTCTTTCCGCTCGCGAACCGTAGGGATCTGGTGCGCCGTTCCGCGATCGAACTCGATCGCTTGAATGGCTATGCTGCGACCGAGTTCTGGAAGACGACCTGCCGGGGACTTGGAAACGAACTTCTTGCGCTTGGCTGCCCGGAAGACGAAATGCGCGCCGAGATCATGGACTTCCAGGCTGCCGTGCAGGTCGAGCTGATGTGGCTGCATCGCGAAGAAGCAGCCCAGGGCTGAACGGCTTGGCTTCATCGCCATAGTTCCTGTTGGCAATGCTGACCGGTGCTTGTGTCCTGTCTTTTCTCTCCGCTAAGACAGCGCCATCACGCGTCCCTTGATGAGCAGCAAGCCTTGGCCAAACTCCACTACATCTACGCCACCATGAATGCCGGCAAGTCGACGCTGCTTCTGCAGGCGGCGTATAATTACCAGGAGCGCGGCATGCGGGTGGCCATGCTGATCAGCGCGCTCGATAACCGGGCCGGCAAGGGCTTCATCGGGTCGCGGATCGGGCTTCGCGCCGAGGCCTCCGCCTTCGGGTCGGAGGCTGATCTGTTTGAAGCCATCAGGTCGGATCACGCGGCGTCGCCGCTCTCCTGCGTTTTCGTCGACGAGGCTCAGTTCCTGACCACCGAACAGGTCTGGCAACTCGCCCGCGTCGTCGATTCACTCGATATCCCTGTCATGACCTATGGCTTGCGCACCGATTTTCGCGGCGAGCTTTTCCCCGGCTCCAAGGCGCTTCTCGCTATTGCCGATGAACTCACAGAGGCGCGCTCGATCTGCCATTGCGGTCGCAAGGCAACCATGGTGGTGCGCATCGGCGAAGACGGCAAGGCGCAGCGCGATGGCGCACAGGTTCTGATCGGGGGCAACGAGACCTATACATCGCTCTGCCGTCGGCATTGGCAACGCGCCTTCGCCGCTGAGGAAGTCACCACGGAAGCGTGACGGACTGGCGGTGGGATCAGCGCCCGCGTGAGCGGAGCCTCTGCCACAGGAGCAGGCTTCCTCGGGCGATGACCCGGCTGACTTCCAGATAGGTTCTGTAAGGCAGCACGGTCAGATAGCGCCAGCGCGGCAGCTTGTGGGAATTCATGTCGCCCTGGATCTGCGATTCGAAGGCAGTATCCTGGCTTGCCACCAGAGGGCTGATGAAGGCGCCTTTCAAACCCGAGAGATATTCGAGATCGAAGGCGATGTCGTAGGCAAGCCGCATGGGCACCAGGTCTTCTGCGATCCAGCGGGCGGCCTTGCGGTTGATCATGTAAGCGCCCGAGCCCTTTTCGCGGGTGAGGGCAATGGCCAGCGAACGGCGGTCCGTCAGCTTGCGGTAGGGAAACTTCCGTCCGCTGCTCACCGTCGTCAGGCGCAGGATATCCCAGGCATCGCTGTTCTTTGCAGCGGCATCGATGGTTTCAAGGAAGTCCGGCTCGAAGCTCACGTCATCTTCGAGGATCAGGCAGAGGTCTGCATCCGAGGCGAGGAAGCGGCGCGCGCATTCGACGTGGCTGAGATAGCAGCCGACTTCGCCATATTTCATGCGGCGGCCATGGAGCAGCTTGTAGGAGAGTTCGGAAAACTCGGGGATCGGGAAGCGGAGATTGCGACCGATGACAGCGGGGACGCGCTCGGCATGAATGCCGGCGGCTGCGGTCTCGCGGTTCATCACCTCCATGCGATCCTCGGCCCCATCCATGTTGATCAGATAGATGGCGAGGTTCAGGCGGCTTTCCGGAAGGACTTGCAATGCGGTCTCCATGCAGATCGACGGGCGGAGCGTCTTCTGCGCAATCCCGGCGGAACCGTCAATAGCGCGGGTTTCAGCCTCATACCCGCTCGACGAAGCCGTCGAGCACGCGTTTCTGGCCGGCGCGGTCGAAATCGATGGTCAGCTTGTTGCCTTCGATTGCCGACACGTTGCCGTTACCGAACTTGATGTGAAAGACGCGGTCACCCACCGAGAAACGGGAGGGTTCTGATGTCGTCGACTTGGCGACGAGCTCGCCTTCGATGGTTTTTGCCCTCGGGCCACTCTCGCCATAACCGATCCGCTCGACCGCATGGCCGGAGCGCGTGCCCCAGTTTTCACGGGTCGCGTCGGTCTTATTGGCCTGGGCACGCTTCCAGCCGGGCGTCGAATAGCTGTTCTGAAAGGGTTCCTGCTTGTCGAAGCGGGACTGGCCATAGGGGTTGCGGCCGTACCCCCCATAGGAGGTCTCTGCTTCGGCGACCTCGACATGCGCCGGCGGCAGCTCATCGAGGAAGCGCGAGGGCATTGTCGACTGCCAGAGGCCGTGGATGCGCCGGTTGGAGACGAACCAGATGTGGCAACGGCGCTTAGCGCGGGTGATGCCGACATAAGCGAGGCGGCGTTCCTCTTCGAGGCCGGCGCGGCCACCTTCATCGAGGGCGCGCTGGTGCGGGAAGAGGCCTTCTTCCCAGCCGGGCAGGAATACGGTTTCGAATTCCAGACCCTTGGCGGAGTGCAGCGTCATGATCGAGACGGCGTCGAGGTTCTCGTTGGTCTCGGCGTCCATGACCAGCGAGACGTGTTCGAGGAAGCCACGCATGCTCTCGAAGGCTTCCATCGAACGGATGAGTTCCTTCAGGTTTTCCAGCCGGCCCGGCGCTTCCGCAGACTTGTCGTTCTGCCACATGGCCGTGTAGCCGCTCTCGTCGAGGATCTGCTCGGCGAGTTCGGTGTGCGGCGTGTTTTCGAGCAGGGTCTGCCAACGGCGGAAATCCGTGACGACGTCGAAGAGCGCCTTGCGGGCCTTGGGCTTCAACTCGTCCGTCTCGATGATGTCGGCCGCTGCCGCAAGCATCGGTATGTCGCGGGCGCGGGCATAGTCGTGCAGATTGCGGATAGTCGTGTCGCCGAGGCCGCGCTTCGGCGTGTTGACGATGCGCTCGAAGGCGAGGTCGTCGGCCGGCTGGCAGACGAGGCGGAAATAGGCCATGGCATCGCGGATTTCGAGCCGCTCGTAGAAGCGCGGGCCGCCGATGACGCGGTAGTTGAGCCCCAGCGTGACAAAGCGGTCTTCGAATTCGCGCATCTGGAAGGAGGCGCGCACCAGGATCGCCATGTTGTTTAAGGGATGCTGTTGGCGCTGCAGCTGTTCGATCTCCTCGCCGACGGCGCGGGCTTCCTCTTCCGAATCCCAGGCGGCATGGACCACGACCTTGCCGTCGTTCGGATCGACGCGGTCAGTGAACAGCGTCTTGCCGAGGCGGCCCTCGTTGTGGGCGATCAGGTGACCGGCGGCGCCGAGGATATGTTCGGTCGAACGGTAGTTGCGCTCGAGCTTGATGACCTTTGCGCCCGGGAAATCCTTCTCGAAGCGCAGGATGTTGTCGACCTCGGCACCGCGCCAGCCATAGATCGACTGGTCGTCATCGCCGACGCAGCAGACATTCTGCGGCACGCCCGGTGGGCGCTGGGCGAGCAGCCTTAGCCACATGTACTGGGCCGTGTTGGTGTCCTGATATTCGTCGACCAGCACATATTTGAAGCGCTGGTGGTATTCCTTCAGCACATCGGGATTGGCCTTGAACATGCGGATCGGATGCAAGAGCAGGTCGCCGAAATCACAGGCGTTCAGTGTCTTCAGGCGGTTCTGGTAGGCGACGTACAGCTCACGGCCCTTGCCATTGGCAAAGGCGCGAGCGTCGCCTTCCGGGATCTGGCTCGGGTCGAGACCCTTGTTCTTCCAGCCGTCGATCATCTGGGCGAACTGCTTGGCGGGCCAGCGCTTGTCGTCGAGACCTTCGGCCTGGATGATCTGCTTGATCAGCCGTACGACATCATCGGTATCGAGAATGGTGAAATCGGACGACAGGCCGACGAGTTCGGCATGGCGGCGCAAGAGCTTCACGCCGATCGAGTGGAAGGTGCCGAGCCAGGGCATGCCTTCGACGGCACCGCCGACAAGATGCCCGATGCGCTCCTTCATCTCGCGCGCGGCCTTGTTCGTGAAGGTCACCGCGAGGATTTGGCTCGGAAAGGCTTTTCCGGTTGCCAGGATGTGGGCAATGCGGGTGGTGAGAACGCGCGTCTTGCCGGTGCCGGCACCCGCGAGCACCAGAACCGGTCCATCGACGGTCTCGACCGCTTCGCGCTGTTCCGGGTTCAGCCCCGAGAGATAATCGGGGGCACGGGCCTGATCTCGGGCCGCCATGGCGCGCGCGGCGATGCCGAGACCGCCAGCCGCAGGCATGCCGGGTGCCGGCGCGGCGGACGCAGCCGGCTTGCGCGGCGCGGGCTCTTCATCGAAGAAGGGAATATCGTCGAAACCGTTACTCATGCGGCCCAATGTAGTGATTCGGGTTCGAAAGGCCAGTGACGCCGTTCTGGTTTTATTCTTCGCAGACCGTTGCGCACGGATTTCGGCGGCATTCCGCAGTGTTCCATGATATCGTGACGCCTTGATGCGCTTGTGCCGCTGGGATGTCGCCAGCGTTCACACCGGTGTGAAAAGGCGCGAGATTACAAATCAGTAAGTTTGCGGTTCTGGCATTGCCACTTCCGGTTTGTGCCCGATACTTAACTCCCATCATCCAGTTCGACATTTCGGAGCCTTGCATGCCGCTTTGGAAGCAACTCGCCATCAGTATTGCCCTTCTTATCATCGGTCTCTGTTCCTGGGTCTATTTTTCACCCGGTGCCGGGCAGAGCCTCGTCGCCATGGGCGTGCCGCAGCCTCTCGTCGCGCTTGTCAGCCAGACAACTGAGACGACAGGGCAGGGCCAGAATGGTCAGGGTGGCCAGGGGCAGGGCGCGCAGCAGGCGCAGTCAGGCGGCCAGGGCGCAGGTGGTCAGGGCGGTGGTGGCCAAGGCCAAGGCAATCGTCGCGGCGGTAATCAGGCAATCCTCGTCGCCACGCAGCCGGTGACCATGGGTGTCGTGAATGATCGTCTGAGCGCGATCGGCAATGGTGAGGCCATCGAGGCCGTCACCGTCATGCCGCAGGCCTCCGGAACGATTGCCGAAATCCTGGTTTCCTCGGGCCAGAAGGTCTCGAAGGGCGACGTTATTGCGAGGCTCGATCGCGAAGAGCAGGTCATTCTCCGCGACCAGGCAGCGGTCGCTTTGCGCAGCGCGACCGAAAAGGCCGAATCCTATCGCAATCTCCAGAGCTTCTCACGGCTTGACGTGCTCGACGCGCAGATCGCCCAGGAACAGGCGCAGCTGCAGCTGACGACGGCGGAACTGAACCTCAAGCGCCGAGCCATCATCGCTCCCATCGATGGCATCATCGGCATCGTCGGCGTCAGTGTCGGCGATAATGTCACCAATTCCACGGCCATCGTCTCACTCGACAATCGCAGCCAGCTTTTGGTTGATTTCTGGGCGCCCGAACGCTTCGCCGCTGCGGTCAAGCCGGGCATGCCGGTCGAGGCGAGTTCCGTTTCGCGCCCGGGACAGATGTTCAAGGGCAGCGTCGAAGCGGTGGACAGCCGCGTCGATGAGGCGAGCCGGACCATTCGCATCCGGGCGAAGATCGACAATCCGGATGACGTCCTGCGTGCCGGCATGTCGTTCAATGTCGTGATGCGTTTCCCGGGAGACCGCTACGCCGCCGTCAATCCGCTCGCGGTCCAGTGGGACGGGGAGGGCTCTTTCGTCTGGCAGATCGTCGATAACAAGTCTGTGAAGACGCGCGTGACCATCGTTCAGCGCAATTCCGACCAGATCCTGGTCGAAGCGCCGCTGAAGGAAGGCGATGTGGTGGCTGTCGAAGGCCTGCAGCGCGTGCGTGAAGGAGGCACCGTCGAGATTGCCGGTGCGCCGAAGGCCGGATCCGAGGAGGTTGCCACGCGATGAGCTCCCCAGAGACAGGCTCCGAACAGTCGGGGCGCAGCTTTACCGCCCTCTTCGTCCGCCGGCCGGTCCTGGCCGCCGTTCTCAACACATTGCTGGTCGTCGCAGGTCTTGCGGCGCTGGCCGGCATCGAAATCCGTGAACTGCCCGACGTCGACCAGCCCGTGATCACCGTCAGCACCGATTATGACGGTGCTTCGGCCGAGACCATGGACCAGGAGGTGACACGGGTGATCGAGGGCGCGGTCGCACGCGTCAGCGGCTTGAAGTCGATGTCGTCGCGTTCCGAATTCGGGTCCAGCCGGACCACGCTGGAATTCAACGACAGCGTCGATCTGGCGGTGGCCGCCAATGACGTGCGCGATGCGCTTGGCCGTATCCGAAATCAGTTGCCCGACGACATCGAGGAGCCGCGCATCGTCAAGGCGGATGCCGACTCGCAGCCGATCATGCGGCTTGCGGTCACCTCGAGCACGCTGTCGATGGAGGATCTGACGCTTCTCGTCGAAAACGAGATCTCCGACCGGCTGGCCGCGGTGGACGGTGTTGCTGACGTCCAGATCTATGGTGACCAGGAGAAGGTCTTCCGCATCGACGTCAATCAGGCGGCGCTTGCAAGCCGTGGCCTGAGCATTGCCGATCTGGCGACGGGGCTGCAGAACGCCTCGCTCGATGTGCCGGCGGGTTCGCTCGAATCGCAGACGCAGGACATCGTCGTTCGCGCCACAGCCAATCTGACATCGGTCGAGGATTTCGAGCATGTGCTGATTGGAGAGCGGGTACGTCTGGGCGACGTGGCAACGGTCACGCTCGGCCCCGATGACGGCTCAACCTCGTTGCGCTCGAACGGAGTGCAGGGCGTCGGCCTCGGCATCATCCGTCAGGCGCAATCGAACACGCTGAATATCTCCGCCGGCGTTCACGCTGCCGTCGATGCCATGGCAAGCGCCTTGCCCGAGGGAACGCGCGTCGTCGTCACCAGCGACGATGCGGTCTTCATTCAGGGCGCTCTTCACGAAGTCGAACTGGCGCTCGGCCTTTCGGCCGTCATCGTGCTCGTGGTTCTCTATCTCTTCCTGCGCGACTGGCGTGCGACTTTGATCCCGGCGCTCACCATGCCGGTTGCGCTGATCGGAACCCTGGTTGCGATCTATCTGGTCGGTTTCTCGATCAACATTCTGACACTGCTGGCGATCGTGCTTGCGACCGGTCTCGTTGTCGACGACGCGATCGTGGTGCTGGAAAACATCGTGCGACGCCGGGCCGAAGGCATGGGCCCGCGGGCCGCTGCCGTGCTTGGCACACAGGAGGTCTTCTTTGCCGTTCTCGCGACGACGGCAACGCTGGCTGCGGTGTTCATTCCACTGTCGTTCCTGCCGGGACAGCTCGGCGGCCTTTTCCGCGAATTCGGTTTCGTGCTCGCCTTTGCGGTCCTGCTCTCGTCGGTCACGGCCCTGACGCTCTGCCCGATGATGGCCTCGCGCATGCTGTCTCGACAGAGTGACCATAATCGCGGTGTGCTGGGCGCGTTCGGGCGTGGTTTCGCCCATGTCTATGGCCGCACCCTTCGCGCCTGCCTGGGCAATCCGCTCATCGTCGTCGTGGTCGCCTCGCTGTTTTCGGGCGCCGCCTATCTCGCCTTCACCACCATCCGCAGCGAGCTGACGCCGCGCGAGGATCGGTCGATGGTGATGATGCGTTTGACGACGCCGCAGGGGTCTAGCCTTTCCTACACTCGCGACCAGCTGCAGCGCGTGGAAGAAAATCTCCAGCCGCTGCGTGATAGCGGCGAGATCCAGAACATTTTCTCGATTTCCGGTCAGGGGTCTTCGAACAGCGCCTTCATGGTCATGACGCTGGCGCCCTGGTCTGAGCGTACGCGAACGCAGGACCAGATCGTTCAGGACGTCAATGCGGCGGCTGCCAAGGTGCCGGCCCTGCGCGGCAACGTGTTCCAGACAAACAGCCTCAGAATTCGCGGCGCGGGCAGTGGTCTGCAGATGGCCGTTGTCGGTTCGAGCCACGAGATATTGACCGATGCGGCACTCAAGATCGTCGAAGCGATGCGCGACCGGCCGGAATTCCAGACGCCACGTCTCGACAACGAACCGACCCAGGCGCAGATCTCGGTCACGATCGACCGTGAACGGGCATCCGATCTCGGTATCGATATCGGCGCGATCGGCACGTCGTTGCAGGCGCTTCTGGAAGGCCGCTCTGTTACCGACGTCTTCGTCGACGGCAACTCTATCCCGGTCCGGCTGGTCTCCAGTACGCAGCCGATCAACGATCCGACCGACCTTGAAAACATCTTCCTGACCACGTCCGACGGGCGTGTCGTGCCGATGTCGTCGATCGCGTCGCTGCAGGAAAAGGCGGTCTCGCCGACGCTGAACCGAGAACAGCAGCTCGCTGCCGTTTCCTTCTCCGCAGGGCTTGCCGACGGTGTTGCACTGGGGGATGCGGTCGAGGCCGTCACGGAGCTGGCACAGCCGCTGCTGCCACCCGGCTCGCGTCTCATCCCGCTTGCGGAGGCCGCAACGCTGGAACAGAACAGCTATGGCATGGCGCTGACGTTCGGCTTTGCCATCGCGATCATCTTCCTGGTGCTCGCGGCACAGTTCGAAAGCGTCATCTCCTCGCTCATCATCATGGCGACGGTGCCGCTCGGTCTGGCTTGCGCCGCCTTCGCGCTTGTCGTGACGGGCTCAACGCTCAATGTCTACAGCCAGATCGGGCTCGTGCTGCTTGTCGGGGTCATGGCGAAGAACGGCATTCTGATCGTCGAATTCGCCAATCAGTTGCGTGATCGTGGACTGTCCGTGCGCGAAGCGATCGAGACGGCCTGCACCATCCGTCTGCGGCCGGTCATGATGACGATGATCGCGACCGTGCTTGGCGGCGTGCCGCTGGTCTTGGCGCAGGGGGCTGGTGCGGAAGCGCGTATCGCGCTCGGCTGGGTGATTGTCGGCGGTCTCGGCTTTGCGACGCTGGTGACGCTCTACATCACGCCGGTCGCCTATCTGCTGCTCGCTCGCTTCTCCAAGCCGCATGCCCAGGAGGAGGCGCGTCTGAAGACCGAACTTGAGGATGCAACGCTGAAGATCGCCAACGATCCCGGCGTTCCGCCGAGGATCGCAGCGGAGTGATGGCGTCCCGATGATTTGCCTGCGCGGTCAAGCCGGCTGGACAATTCGCGGTCCCTATCCCATAGCAAGGACGCATCGGCGGTTCGCCGGTGCGTTGCATGGGGTTTTTTCGGGAGGTTGCGAATGGCCCGCAAGGATGTGATCGACGGCAATCGCAATGAGGAGGGGATTGCGCTGGCACTGCCACTGCTCAAGCAGCGTTTCGGCGAGCGTTTCCAGACCGGCCAGGCGTTTCGAGACCAGCACAGCCATACCACGACCTATCTTCCCTCTCAGAGGCCGGATGGCGTGGTCTTCGCCGAGAGCAGCGAGGATGTGCGCGACATCGTGCGGATTTGTTCCCAGCATCGTGTGCCGGTTATTCCCTTCGGTACGGGGTCTTCGCTTGAAGGGCAGGTCAACGCGCCGTTCGGCGGCATATCGATCGACTTTACCCGGATGAACAGGATCCTCGCCGTCAATGCGGAAGATCTCGATTGCACGGTCGAGCCGGGCGTGACGCGGGAAGACCTCAACACCTATCTGCGCGATACTGGCCTGTTTTTCCCGATCGATCCGGGTGCCAATGCCTCGCTTGGGGGAATGACGGCGACGCGGGCCTCGGGCACCAATGCCGTGCGCTACGGGACGATGAAGGACAATGTACTGGCGCTGACGGTCGTCACCGCCGACGGCAAGGAAATCCGCACCGCGCAGCGGGCACGCAAATCCTCTGCCGGATATGATCTGACGCGGCTTTTCGTCGGCTCTGAGGGCACGCTCGGGGTGATCACCTCGATCACGCTCAGGCTCCAGGGTATCCCGGCCAAGATCAGCGGCGGGGTCGTCGCTTTCCCGACACTCGAAGACGCCTGCAATGCGGTGATCATGACGATCCAGATGGGGATCCCCGTGGCGCGCATCGAGCTTCTGGACGAGATGCAGATCCGTGCCTGTAATGCCTATTCGATGCTTTCCTATGCAGAGCAGCCGACGCTCTTCGTCGAATTTCACGGCACGGAAGAAACGGTCGAACTGCAGGCCGCCCAGTTCGGGGAGATCGCCGCGGAGTTCGGTGGCGGCGCTTTTGCCTATACCGCCAATGCCGAAGAGCGTAACCTGCTCTGGAAGGCGCGGCACAATGCCTATTGGGCGAGCCGGGCGCTCGCGCCCGAGCTCGCGGCCCTTTCAACCGATGTCTGCGTTCCGATCTCCCGCCTTGCTGAATGTGTCGCCGCGACCCAGGCCGACATCCGGGAAAACGGCTTCCTGGCGCCGATTGTCGGCCATGCAGGTGACGGGAATTTCCATGTCCTGCTGCTCTTCAACGACAAGGACGCGGCCGATGTCGAAAAGGCGGAAGCCTTCCTGGAGCGGCTAAACGGACGAGCGCTGGCGATGGAAGGCACCTGCACCGGCGAGCATGGCGTCGGGCAGGGCAAGATCAGTTATCTCGAGCAGGAGCTCGGCTCGGCTCTGCCGGCGATGCGCGCCGTCAAGGCCGGGCTCGATCCCAACAACATTTTCAACCCCGGCAAGATCTTTCGCCTGTGACTGCAAGAGCTTGCGGGTTGCCCCTGCGGCGAATTGCGTTACCTTCGGGGCCGTGATCAAGGGAGTGGCATTCGGTGCTCGGACGCATACTGGTAACGCTCGGCGGACTTCTGGTGGTTGCGCTTTTCTCCGCGCTTCTGGCCCCCTTGTTCGTCGACTGGACGAGCTTCCGTCAGAACTTCGAGGACCAGGCGAGCCAGTTGCTTGGCAAGAAGGTCGTGGTCAATGGCGAGGTCTCGGCGCGGCTGTTGCCTTTCCCGTCGGTCACCATGGAAGATGTCACGGTTGGCAGCGATATCGATGGCACGCCGCTCATCCGGGTCGCCCGGTTCTCTCTCGATGCGGAGCTGGCGCCGTTCCTGTCCGGCGAGGCCCGCATCTTCGACATGCGCATCGAAGAGCCGAAGGCGCGGATCCGTCTCCGTCCGGATGGTACGCTTGACTGGTTGCGCGGCAGCAGGCCGAGCATACCTGCCCGGACCGTCGTGCTCGAAAGGGCTTCCATCACGGGCGGAACGATCGAGTTCATCGATGAGCAGTCCGGGCGCAACCGCGTGCTGAGCGAACTCGACGCCGCCCTTTCGGCACGGACCCTTGCCGGCCCCTGGTCTGTCGAGGGTCGTGCGGTTCTCGACGGCGAGGCAGCCACGTTCGGTCTGACGACATCGGAATTCTCGGGCGCGGCCTTGCCGCTGCGTCTTCGCATCGATCCCGAGGCGCGGCCCTTCGACATGCTGCTCGAGGGGGAACTCGCGCTGGAGGAGGGCAAGCCGCACTATACCGGGACATTCTCCTCGACCTGGAAGAGCGAGACGGCCGCCGAACCGCTGCCGCAGGGTCAGGCACCGGCGCCGGCGCCGGCGCCCCGCATGCGCGGCGAGTTCAAGCTTGCCAATGACAGTATTACCGTTCCGAGCTACCGGCTTGAACTCGGCGATGCGGCCGACCCCTATGTGATCACCGGCGAAGCCAAGCTCGACACCGGCTCGAACCCCGAATTCCTGCTTACTGCCGAGGGCCAGCAGGTCGATGTGAACCGGATTTCGGCCGATGGCAGCCGGGCGAAGACCTCGCGCAATGGGGCCATTTCGGTTCAGCAGCGCATGGCGCTCTTGCTGGCGACGGCGGCGGAGATCCCCATTCCGAACGTGCCCGGTCGTGCGACGTTGAGTCTGCCGGCGATCGTGGCCGGAGATACCGTTTTCCGCGACCTGCAGCTTGACGTGCGCCCGGCCGGCAATGGCTGGACCGTGGAGAAGGCTGTCGGGCTGCTGCCGGGACGGACGCAGGTCGAAGCGAGCGGACGTCTGGTGCTTCTGGGGACGCCGTCCTTCGAGGGCAATCTCCTGGTGGCATCGACGCAGCCGTCGGGTCTTGCGACCTGGATTGCGGGTCGTGTTGATCCCTCGATTCGTGGACTGGCCTCGGCGGGTTTTTCCGCCTCGGTCAATCTGACCCCGGAACTGCAGCGCTTCGAAAATCTCGAGCTGGCCATTGGCGCAGAGCCTCTGAAGGGACGGATAGAGCGGGAATCGCCGAGCGGTCAGGCTCCGAGCCTCTCCATCGATCTGACCGGGGATGGACTTGACCTTGATGCGGCACGTGCGATTGCCGCACTTGTTGTCGGCGAGGATGCTGAGCAGCGGCTGCTCGCCGAGCGGGTTGCAACTCGTCTGAAGGTCGGAGCTCTCAGGGCATTCGGGGTCACGGCGGAAGATGTCGAAGCGATCGCCACCTATGAGGCGGGGCAGCTTTCGATTGAAAGGTTCAATCTCGGCAGTATCGCCGGTAGTGCGATCCGGATCAGTGGCCTTTTGCGCGATACGCAGGCGACGCCTGCCGGCGAGGCGGAGATCGATTTCGTTTCCGATGATCCCGGGCCGTTCCTGGAATTGTTGCGGGAGCGCCTGCCGGCAAGCCCGCTTGTCGACCGGCTGGCGGCAAGTGCGCCGTGGTATGCGCAAAGCAGTATCAAGGGCACAGTGCAGGTTGCGGCATCCGGCGCGGTGACCGTTGGACTGACCGGACGCGTCAACCAGAGCGCAATGGCTGTCACGGTCGAGGCCAATGACATGTCTGCGCTGCTTGGCGGCGGGGAGCGAAACTTCGAGATCAGGCTTGAAAATGAAGAGGCTCAGATACTTTTGGGCCAGGCCGGATTTGATCCCCTGCCATGGACGACGGGCGAGGGAGGCGTCCTGACGATCACGGTCAATGCCGCCGGTGAAGGCAATGCCGATGCGGTTGTCCGGTTTGCCGGTCCGGCAACGACGCTTGACGCAACGGCACAGCTCAAGGCCTTCGACACGTCCGACTTGTTCGACGGCGGTTGGGAGGTGTCGCTCGACAGCGGGGACATCGGTCCCTATCTGATGGCGCTTGGACTGAGCCTGCCCGATGCGGCAACCGGCCTGCCGGTCAAGGCACAGACAGTCTTTACACTGGCCGAAGGCCAGCTCGCGGTCGATCGCCTGACCGGAACGCTGGGTGGGCAGCCGATCGAAGCGCAGGGCGAGGTGAACCTGACGGGCGCCATTCCGTCCGTTGTCGGCACCGTCCGTCTCGATCAGCTGGATCTGGACTGGCTGGCGGAGACGATGGTCGGACCGCTGACCAACCCTGCCGACGGGACAATGTCGGAGGCCGCGCTCAGCCCCGTCAGTCTGCCCTTCGATCTCGATCTTGGCCTGACCGTCAAGCAATTCTGGCCGGGTGTGGCAGAGGCGATGACAGACGTGACGGCCAAGCTGCGCAACAAGGCAGGCGAATTGAGCCTCGACGAGATCTCCGGCGGATGGTTGGGGGGCAAGGTCAGCGGACGGTTCTCTCTGGCCAATACGGATGGCAACGGCTTCCTGCAGACACGCGTTGATCTTGCGGGCGCCGATGTCCTGCGCACGATCAATTCCCTGCGGCTTGAGCGTGGCATGGCAGAGGCGCAGACGCCTTCCGGACTGATGGATATCACCCTTGTTGCCGAAGGCGCTGGCAAGACGCCGGCTGAGCTGATCGGAACCGCCAGCGGATCCGGTGAGGCGCGGTTCAGCACGTTGACGGTCGATACGGTGCGTCTAGACATCCTGCCGGCGCTCATTGAAGACGTTGACGCCCTGGGAACCGAGATCCGCGAAGACAAGGTCCGGGAAATTGCGGAGCGCCTGATCGGCGATGGGAAGACGACGATTTCCGGGATCGTTGTGCCATTTGCGCTTTCGGATGCCACGTTGCGCGTCCAGGCCGCGAGCCATCAGACGTCGGATGCGAAGCTTGACGGCGGGTTGCGGCTCGACCTGCGCAACGGTCTACTCGATGCAGATCTGGGAGCAGCCCTCAACCCCGGCGAGATGGCCATGGAGGGCGCGGAGCCGAACCTGCGTCTTCTTTTCACAGGCGATGTGCTGTCGCCCGAGCGGTCGCTGGAGGTGACGGAACTCACCAATTTCGTCTCCTTGCGCGCGTTCGAGATCGAGCGGCGAAGGGTCGAGGCACTGCAGGCGAGCGTACTGGAGAAGCAGAGGCTGCGTCGTGAGGCAGCGCTTGCCCGATCCCGCGCGGAGGAGAGAGCGCAGGCGGAGGCCGAACGTGTGCGGCTGGAAGCGGAGGCGCGGGCGAAGGCGGAAGCGGAAGCGCGCGCTGCTGCCGAACAGGCTGAAACCGTCCCGGTTCCTGCAGAGATGCCAGCCCCGGCATCGGTGGAGCCGCTGACCACGGACACAGTGCCAAACCCTCCGGTTCTGCCTGTTGCGCCGCAGGAGCGCGTTGTCCGGCAGCCGCTGCCGGAAGTGCGGTTCGAGGGCCTGCCTGGCGTGAATTGAGAGCTTGTCGGCGCCCGGGTGTACGCAGCCTATGTTTCGTCGCTGGCTTCCGCCAGCGCCTGTTTCAGCTCTTTCAGCACGAAAAGACGAAGGGCTGAGGACAGGTTCGAATCGAGCGGACGGGCCTCGTCGATTTCAGCGATCAGGCCGGCAAAGCTCAGACCGCGTCTTGCGGCAAGCGTCTTGAGCTCCTCGAGAAATGCGTCTTCGACGGAAAAGCTCGTGCGGTGTCCGTGGAGGGTGATCGAGCGCTTGCGGATCATGACGGGTCCCAAGATACGGCGGCTGTCTTCGCAATGTGGCGGCGCCGACCGAGAAGCAGGTGCTCAATCCTGGTCCGGCTTTTCGATCCGCCCCTGCTCATGCTGGCGGGCGGCTTTGTCGTTCAGCGTCTTTGTCAGCGATTTCTCTGCCTTGGTGCGACCATGGCTGATGCGATTCTGGTCGGCCACAGCCTCACGTTCGCTGCGGGCTTTCGCCTTGCGGAACTGGCGGAGATTGACGACGTCGGCGGCCATTGTAGTCCTCGATGAAAAAGGCCGGGCGTGAGGCCCGGCCGTTTGTCATGCACTCACTGCTTCTTCCGGAAGGCGTCGAGGGAAACGACAGACCCTTCCTTCTTCTCGTCGGACTTCGGAGCCTCAGTCTCCTCGGTCTTGGCGACGGCTTCCAGCGGGTAGGCGGTGATCTCGGCCTCACCTTCGTCTTCGTCGGCGAGCGGCACGTCGAATTCGAGCTCGAAATTCACCGAAGGGTCGTAGAAGCCGCGGATGGCGTTGAAGGGGATGACAAGCTTTTCAGGCGTGTCGGAGAAGGAGAGACCGATCTCGAACAGGCTGTCGGTCACCTTCAGGTCCCAGAACTGGTGCTGGATGACGATGGTCATCTGCTCGGCATACTTCGCCTTCAGATGCTGGGAGATGCGCACGCCCGGCGCGCCGGTCAGGAAGGTGATGAAGAAGTGATGGTCGCCCGGCAGGCGCCCCGTCGCGGCAACCTCGGCCAAGACCTTGCGGATGACGCCGCGAAGTGCGTCCTGGGCCAGAATGTCGTAGCGAATATGGTCGTGCCCCATCAGATCCCTGCTTTCCTTATCATGCCGAATTTCAGCGGCTTATGCCACGACGCGACGAAGCGGAAAAGCCCCGAAGCATCAAACTGGTTCGGGCAATGTACATCAAATCTCAGGCTGCTGGTAGCAGCGAAATCCGAAGCAAAGTCATGGAGAAACACTGAGGGTTGAGATTAGGTGAAGGCTTCTGTTGCCAGGTGCCTTCGGACCCCGCCTTAAGGTGCTAACCCTAAGGACTTAGAGCGGGTTTCCCGCACCGCCATTAGGCAGCGAGAGCGTAACCCTTAGCGTTGTTGTCGTTTGCAACTACACTTGTGACCCGATAACGGCGGTATCATGCCGAGCAAAAGTTCGATCTTTACGCCCTTGTCGATCCTATTTCGCCCCCATCAAAAGCCGGTCCGAAAAGACTTCGTCACCGACCGGTTTTTGGTGGAGGCGCCGGGTACCGCCCCCGGGTCCAATAGGTTTATTACACCGACCGTTTATTGCCATAGCCGGAGCAAGCCCCGGCAAGGCTGATATAGGTGTTTCCGACCCCGATGAAAAGAGGGCCGGAGCACAATCGACCGTGGCGTGACCTGTGCGATCAGCGGCACTGGTTGCGGAAGACGATGTAGTCGCCGGTATTGTCGCTGAAATATTTGATGACGTAGCCCTTGAGGCCGCTGTCGCCGACCGGCACCTTGCAGCGCAGGCCCCATTGCGGTGTCGGGCGGCATGATTCGACCAGAAAGCACTGCCCGACTTCGATCCGCCCGATGATCGGGCTCTTCATGTCCTCTTCGGCCCGAATGTTCAGCTGGTTCAGCGCCTGCACCCGGACCGGGCCATTGCCGGTGAATGGTTCGACAAGGTCATGCGCCTCGGCGCAGCGGTCGTTGTCATAGCGGCGACGGCAGTTTTCGCGAGGCCGTGGTACCGTGGCTGGCCGTTCTGCCAGACGTGGTGCGCCGAGCGTCTGGCCGCTCGCCGGTTTCAGGGTGACAAGGCTGCCGTCGTTTAACTGTCCGACCAGCACGCCGCGCTCTGCCCGCAGCGTGGCGATCCGGAAATTGCCGGTGCCCATGATCGTCACCGTGTTTCCGTTGGCCGCCCAGTTCCAGGCGAAGGACATCGGGCCTGTGCAGGTATAGGTGATGGCCCGCAGCTGGCCACCCATGGCCTGTCCGGACAGATTGATCTTGCAGGGGCCGAGGGGGCCTCCTTCGACAACCCAATCACCGACATAGGTCTGGGCTGACTGCGCGGCTGCCCCCGAGGGCAGGAGGCAAAGCCCGGACAAAAGCAGCACCAAGCCAAGGCCGACTTGTCTGAACATCTGTTGATACCCCCGTCGTCTGATCTCAGGCGTCTCTCGCCACGGCCATGCATCGGCATGCCGATGGCGGTCGGGAAGTCCAAACTTTGCATCCAACCGGATGCCCGGGCGTTTCGACCGATATCCCGGTCAATTTCGGAGAATTGAAGCCGCTGGGCCTTGGAAAAACCTGCGGGCCGCATTGGTTCGGGGGGCGGGCAGCGTTAAGGTGAAGGCCTCAACGACTCAAACGATGGCTCCATGCACCAGTATCACGACCTTCTGCGCCATGTTCTCGAGAATGGCAGCGATCGCGGCGATCGCACCGGGACCGGCACGCGCTCGATCTTCGGGCATCAGATGCGCTTTGACCTGGCCGACGGCTTTCCGGTCATCACGACGAAGCGGCTGCACCTGAAGTCGATCATCCACGAGCTGCTGTGGTTCCTCAAGGGCGATACGAATATCCGTTATCTCAAGGAAAATGGCGTCAGCATCTGGGACGAATGGGCCGACGAAGACGGCAATCTCGGCCCCGTCTACGGCGCCCAGTGGCGGTCCTGGCCGGATTATGATGGCGGGCATATCGATCAGATGGCCAAGCTCGTTGAGAGCATCAAGACCAATCCGAATTCTCGCCGCCATATCGTGACGGCCTGGAACCCGGCGCTGGTTGACGAAATGGCACTGCCGCCATGCCACTGCCTGTTCCAGTTCTACGTGGCGGACGGGCGGCTTTCCTGCCAGCTTTACCAGCGATCGGCCGATATCTTCCTGGGCGTTCCCTTCAACATCGCATCCTATGCGCTGCTGACGATGATGATCGCCCAGGTGACGGGGTTGGAGCCGGGTGACTTCGTGCACACGCTCGGGGATGCGCATCTCTATGCCAACCACTTCGATCAGGCGAAGCTGCAGCTGACGCGGACGCCGAAAGCGCTGCCGGTGATGAAGCTCAATCCCGAGGTCAAGGATCTCTTCTCGTTCAAATACGAGGACTTCACGCTGATCGGCTACGACGCCGATGCCAGCATCAAGGCGCCGATTGCCGTCTGATGCAAGGCGAGGGCTCCGTAAAGCACATGGCAGACATCAAGATCGTCATCATCGTTGCCGTGTCCGAGAACGGCGTCATCGGGCGTGACGGGGATATGCCTTGGAAGCTGTCGACGGATCTGAAGCGCTTCAAGGCGCTCAGCATGGGCAAGCCCCTGGTGATGGGCCGCAAGACGTTTGAGTCCGTCGGATCGAAACCTCTGCCCGGTCGACCGCATATCATCATCAGCCGCAGCCAGCGGTTCGACATACCGGGCGTGGAGACGGCCGAAAGCCTCGAAAAGGCGCTCGACCGTGGCCGGGCAATTGCCGAAGAGACGGGTGTGGATGAAGTCTGCGTCGTCGGTGGCGGGGAGATCTATCGCCAGGCTTTGCCACTCGCCGATCTGCTGCACGTCACCCATGTGGAGACGGTTGTCGACGGCGACACATTCTTCCCGCCGATCCATGCCGACGTGTTCGAACAGGTCGAGGAAATGGCCGTTCCAGCTGGCGAGAAGGACAATTACCCCACACGCTACGCGATATACCGTCGCAGGCGCGTCTAATAACGCAAAATTTGCCCTTTCCGAAGAAGAAGTTGCCCCCCTCGCGTTGAAAGCGGGGACTGCGATACCTATAACCCTCTGGAACCTCATGCATGTCGGTCGATCGGGCGACGGGCGGGGGACTTGGGAGCTTTTACAGCAAAGAGGTATTGATGCCCTGGAGCAATCAAAACGGCGGCGGCGGCGGTGAATGGGGCGGCGGCGGCGGCGACT